>ENA-OPXC01000018-OPXC01000018.1-human-gut-metagenome-genome-assembly--contig:-NODE-18-length-139952-cov-4.709686_pt1 | contig 139952 bp, 135 predicted proteins | sample MGYA00241512_ERZ502016 | MGnify/ENA primary metagenome ERZ502016 (study PRJEB25962, sample SAMEA2043043) | human gut metagenome | biome: human gut; feature: human-associated habitat; material: faeces...
GTGCTCAGTGTGCTCTCGGGCAGAACATCTATAGGCAATTCGTTATGCCAACTTAATCTGGCGTAGTTTCGAACTAGATTCGCCAAGATGCGAGTAATATATGCTTCGGGATTGTCAATGACCATAGTTATTGATTTTTGCAAATAAATCAGAAACGCTTCGTCTACCAAATCTTCGGAATCATAACGATTTCGAGTAAGACGGTAGGCCAAGCGCCATAATTTAGGGCTGTATTCTAGATAAAAGCTGTCAAAGTCACTGTGGGCGTATTTATTCTCCACGATGCACCACCTCCCTTAACGCCTTGTTGGTCTCTTCTTGTCCTTCATTTTTTTCAGATTCGTCCTCCAAGTCGTCTTCTGAAAATTCAATAATTTCATCAATACGTTTATCAATTTCTTGTCGTGTTAAACCAAAAATTGCTGCATTGAAATAAATATTTTCCCTTCCTGTAAAATCAGGATGGAAACCTGCTCCTAATTCAAGTAAAGAAGTAAGTTTTCCATGTGTTTCTAACGTTCCTTTATTAGGATACAGAATCTTTGTCATCAATTTTAATAAAGTTGATTTACCACTTCCGTTTGTTCCTATTAAAGCAACAGTTTCTCCTTTTTTTATATCTAAATTGATATTCTTTAAAACTTGTCTTTTTTGAACCTTTGTTGTTTTCCAAAAACATATTCTTTCTTTTAAAGTTGTAGGTTTATCATATACAAGTTTAAAATCTTTATACATATTTCTTATTTCTATCGCATTCATCTACTAGAATCACCTTCTTATTGTGTTATTATAACATTATTTATCTTCTTTTTTTACTTTTTTCTTAGCTGTTGTCTTTTTTGGCTTTTTTTCGTCACTAACAGCTTTTTCTTTGGCAGTATCTTTTTTAGCAGGTGCTTTTTTTACTACTTTTTTATCAGTAGCTTCTTCTTTAGTTTTCACTGCTTTCTTTGATACTTTCTTTTCCTTTGTTTCCTTTAAGTTCACTTTCTCTTCTTTTTTCTTTTGATTTTCTTTTTCTTTTTCTTCCTTCATCAACCGTTCTCCTTTTGTGGTTCGTAATTATATCTTCAAAATTTTTCAAGAAGAAATATACTGCATATACTATTAAAAATACGATTAAACATATCTTTATTACAAGTACATATGTATCATTACTTTCTTCTATCATATAACTTGTTAGTATATTTATTAAATATAGTGCAACTATTTGTGCACCCGTGCTTACTATTTCTAAAATTGCTTTCTTATAATTAAGTACTGCAAATATTATAGACGAAATAGCTATCATTAGTAAATATAATAATATACTTTTACTATAAACGCAAGCGGTAAATATTACTAAAAATGTTCTTATAAAGATTGATATAATCATTATAATTTGCTTATTACTAAGTCCCATAAACATTCCACTTACCATTACACTTTTTTTGTGTATGTCAAATTTTTTAGTAACTAAATACATTATAAAACTTAATAATAATATTATTCCTAAAAATATTGGCAATACCCAAGCAACTTTGCTTAATTCGTAAAGTATTGTATCTAACATTTTATTCCTCTTTTATAAATAATTTAAATTCATTATGTTTAAGCATATAATATCCTATTATATTTGTCAACTTAACAAAATTATCAATAGCAATTATCTCAATATCGCCATCTACTTCTCCAATTACTGGTAGATAATCTTCCATGATACTTAAATTATATTTTTTACTCTTAATTTTTATCATGGAAACATTATCATATGATTTTAAACCATTTCGTATGTTTAAAACTTTTACATTCATTTTTGCTACATTTGGTGTAGCTTCTTTTATATTTTCTTTTTCATTATTCATGTAATGTACCTCTAAATAATAATTTACTTTCGTCTACATCATCATATTTTCCATTTAAGATATCTTCTACATCTGTTAATGTATCTTCGATATCTACCATAACCCCTTTTATTCCTGTATAGTTCTCAGAAACAAACATTGGTTGTGTAAAGTAATTTCTTAATTTTCTTGAACGATAGAATATCATTCTATCTTCTTCAGATAATTCATCAATACCTAGAACAGCAATTATTTCTTCTAGTTCTTCGTATCTTGATAAATATCTTAATGTTTCTTGAACTAAATCGTAGTGTTTTTGACCTACTACTTCTGCATCTACTGCTTTACTTGTTGTTTTAAATACGTTTATTGCTGGGTAAATACCCTTTTCTGCAACTTTACGGTCAAGAACTACTTGTCCGTCCATATGTGTTGTTATAGCTTGAACTGCTTCATCTGTTATATCATCTGCTGGTATATATATAGCTTGGAACGATGTTATTGATCCCTTATCTGTAGAGTTTATTCTTTCTTCTACGTCTGTTATATCTGATACCATTGATGTAGGATATCCATTTTCAATTGGAACCCTCTTCATTTCCGTTGATATCTCAGATTTTGCTTGTATAAAACGATATATGTTATCTATAAATACTAATACATCTTGGTCTTTTTCATCTCTTAGATATTCAGCTAGTGTTAATCCACTATATACTGCCTTAGATCTTGAACATGGATTTTCACCCATTTGTCCAAATACCATAGACATTTTATCTAATAAGTCTGATTCTTGCATTTCTTCTATTAATTCTTGTCCTTCACGAGAACGTTCCCCTACACCAATAAATACAGCATTAGATTTAAGTTTTTTATACACGTTATTAATAATTTCTTTTATTAAAACTGTTTTTCCAACTCCTGCTCCACCTAAAAGTCCCATTTTAAAGCCTTTTTGAAGTGGTGCAAAAAAGTCCAATGCTTTTATTCCTGTCCATAATGGTGCATTATTTATATTTAATTCTTTAAAAGAAAGTTTTCTATCATAAACATTTCTTCTTTTTACAGTTTTTAAATCCTTATGATTAATTACTTCTCCATATGGGTTAAATACTTTGCCTAATATTGCATCAGAGTATTCTATTTGTAATCCACCTTCCTCTAAAGTTACAGCACCTCCTTTTTTTAGTCCTATAACTCTTTCAAAAGGTACTGTAGATGCTACATTATTATCTATTTGAACAACTTCAAATTTTCTGATACCTTCTTCATCTTCATAAGTTAATATGTCATTAAGTTTAACGCTTTCGTTAAATAATAATACTTTAACATTAAGTTCAGAAATACCAATTATTCTTCCTATTACTTCCTTTTCGTTAGCCATTATATCTACACCTTCCTATTATTTTTAGTCTTTTGAATTTTCTAAGACTTTTAATCTTCGTCTTTATGTTGTTTAATATTTTTTTATTCATCTTTAAAATTTAAATTTGTAAAGTTTTCTAAGACTTTTTTAAAGTTCTTATTGTTAGTTTCTTTTCTTTCTTCTCTTAAATTTTCTTCTTCTATTTCATCTAATTTCTTTAAAGATTCCTTTGTAATAGTTTGTCTCATTATGTTTTCAGAGGCGAAACTATTTTCTGTTGCAATTTTTATTTCGTAAGATAAATATAGTACAATTATATTTCTTAATATACTATTTATATCTCCCTCTATTGCAAAGTCCTCTAAGTGATGCTTCTTCTCTTGTGATTCCTCTTCTTTTATGTTTTCTATTGGTAATATTTTCTTTTTTCTAAGCTCGATTTTACTTATATTATAATAATGATTATAGATGATATTTATTTCACTATATTTTGCATTTAATATTGCATCATACAAAATATCTTCAATCTCTCCTATCTTACTTGGATACTCATCTTTTGTCATTGATAAAATCACATTATTTTTTTCATTTATGATTTTCTTTCCTATAATAATTTTATCGATATCTGCATCAGCTTTTGCTAAATCATTTACATTTGTATTAAAGTTTCCACAAAAACCTAAGTCATTTCCAATATAAACATTTAAAGGTTTATCTTCTTTATTTAACTTTAATATCTTTTTGTCCAATATTAAGTTTCTATTATTTAGTATGTTATCTGCAAAATCTGTAATTTCTTTTTCATACTCAAAATACTTTTCAGCATTTCTTCTTGCAGAGTCTACTCTAAGTAAAGAATGAAAATTCATTACTTTTACTACATTTCTTATTCTCATTTAGCATCCTCACCTAACATTTTGAATCTTTCTTTAATTTCATCTTGTGTTAATGGAGAAAATTTATTTTGTCTTAGAGCTTGCTCTATTAATTTACCTTTTCTCATTTTCTCTCTTAATTCTGGACTCATTTCGTCCATATTTGCAAGTTCGTATACTTCTTTTGTTTCTAAGTAACTTAGAAGTTCACGTCTTATGCCTGAACCTAATTTTTTCATATCTTCTGTTTGTACTGCTCCACCTAATCTTGAAACAGATACACCATAATTTATAGCTGGTATTTGACCTTTTTTAAATTGTTTTTCAGATAGAACAATTTGTCCATCTGTTATAGATATAATGTTTGTAGAAATATAATCTGTTATATCTCCACCTTTTGTTTCTACTATTGGAAGAATTGTTATAGATCCACCACATTTGTGTTGACATCCTTTTTCTAATAATCTTGAATGTAAAAAGAATATATCTGCTGGATAAGCTTCTCTTCCTGGTGCTTTATTTGATATTAAGCTTATTTCTCTATAGCTTTGTGCATGTGCTTTTAAGTCATCTATTACAACTACTACATCTTTCTTTTGCATCATGTATTCTTCTGCTATTGATAATCCTACATATGGTATTAAACTTTGAACTGTAGTTTTATCATCATTTGTAGCAGCTACTATCATTGTATATGATAATGCATTTCTTCTTAATAGCTCGTTGTATATTGACTTAATTTCTTTTTTGGTTTTACCAACTGCTATATAAATACATATAATATCATTTTTATTAGACTTTTCTTTCATGATTTGTCCTTGGTTTACTATAGTATCTAAAGCAATTTGTGTTTTTCCTGTTTTCTTATCACCTATTATTAATTGTCTTTGTCCTCTACCAATTGGGTATATTAAGTCTATTCCAGCGATTCCAGTAAGCATTGGTCTGTTAACTGGTGTTCTATCCATTATAGGTACTGTTGGTCTTTCTATATCTATATATTTAAATTTTTCGAATGCTCTTCCTGTTAATAAATCTACCCCGAATAAATCTGTAACTCTACCTAAAGCTTCTTCTGCGAAGATTGCTCTAAATCTTTCCCCTGTTGTATTTACAGTATCTCCAATTTCTATTGGTTTATCTTCTTTAACAACAGAAATTATTACAGAGTTCTCCTTTATTTCATTAACATATCCCATTCCTTTTCCTCTAATTGTTACTTTTTCATAATAAGCAACATTCTCAAGGCCAGATACTTCTATAATATAATCTTTTAGCCTAATTACTTTTCCTGTATCAAATACATTTTTCTCTTCTTTAATTTTCTTTAATTTACTTTCTACAAGATTGCTAATATGCTCGCTCATTTCTTCACCCTTTTTCCTTATATACTATAGTCATATAATTTGTCTTTGTATTCTATTATAATACCTTTAGACATGTTCTTATATAATTGTGTTTTTATTTTAGAACTTAAATAATCATAGTTTTTGTTACTGTCTCCACTAACATATACATATATTGTTGGAGAAATTTTATCCATTCTTTCTTTTATTTTGTCCAACATTTCTAAAACATTAAAATTCTTTATTGTTTTAATGATTGGCTCTATAAATGATTTATTTTCTTTAGTTAAAACACTTTCTACCAAATCCAGTTGTTCTTCTGGTGTTAGTGTTAAAGATTCATATATTGCATTTTGTGTAAATAACTTAGAAAATGCATCTAGTTCTTTATATTCTGTTGTGTCATCATCTGCATGTATTTTTATAAAGTCTTTAAGAATCTTTTCTTCATTAACATCAAATTCTTTGTTTAAACCTTTATAGTTCTTAAAGAACCCTGCTTCCCTAAATTCTGGAGTTGGGATATCATATACGATTTTTTCTTCTTGCTTTTTAATTTCCGGTATCTCTACGATTTCCCCTTTTTCTCCTGATTGTTTAGCTTCGTTTAAACGTTTAATTTGTTCTGATAATATTTCTATCTCTTTTTCTTTTTCAGCTATTATATAGTCAAAGTCTTGTAGTTTATCTAAAAAGTACTTTTTGGTACTATTGTTAATTCTTTTTACTAAGTTTTTAAACATAAAGAATGTGAAGATAAACATTATTAAGACTATTACAACCGCTGGTATTATTAGTTCCATAACTTTCACCTACTATACTGTTAAAGGATTGTAAAATAATAATAAAAATATAAATGCGAATAGTAGTAATAAGAATATTGCAACTACTATTAATATTGTCATTACTGAATGTACAATATCACTTTTTGTTTCTGGGTTTCTACCTACAGCTTCTGCTACTTTTGAACCTAAGATTCCAATTCCTATTCCTAAACCTAAGAATGTTAATCCTAGCATCCAACCAATGCTACTCATTGTTGCAACTAAAATTTGTTCCATGTTCTTTCACCCTCCTTTTAATAATTTCTATATTTTGCTTGAATATTTGTATTAACTACACTTCCGTCATGTGATGTTCCTTCTAGTTGTACTGTTATTTCACTTCCATAATTTTCATATGTAAGTACATTTGACCAACCATCTGTCTTTACAGCTTGTGTTAAGTTTACATCCATGTCACTTTCTTTTACACCATCAACATATAGTGCAATTTTTGCATAATCAAATGCATAATTTTGATCTAATTTTAGATTAAAATATACTTTTTTACTTCCTGTTCCTACTCTTGTGATATCAATACTTGCATTGATTTTTGTTGTTCTTACAGATAATACATCTTCTATATTATCTACGACTTCATTATCTTCTGTAATTTCTTTATAGCCTAATGTTATTTTGTATTCTGTATTTGGCTCTAAGTCTGTTAACCTATATGTTGTAGCATTTTTATCTAATGCTATTGTGTTTTCATATCCCACAGCCTCTACGAATGCATAAACTGTTTGATACCTATTTTGTGGATCTTGTACTGCATATTCTATATCTATGTAAGAAGATGTAGCTATTGCTCCTCTTAAACTTACACTCTTAGATAATGGTGTTTGGTTTGTACTTGAATTGCTATTATTTATTATTGTATCTCCACCATTTCCTGCATTTCCACTTGTTCCTGCATTTGTTCCTGATTGAGCTCCACCTTGGTTGTTTATTACAGATCCATCTGCGTTTTGACCATTTCCAGAATTATCGCTTCCATTTTCTGAAGTTCCTCCATTGTATTCTGGAATTAGATTTTGCCAATCCATATCTTTTTCTTCTTCTTTTTCTACATATTCATTTGTACTTCCTATAATATCTTTTAAGTTAATTTCTTCATTTCCTACTATTAACTTTTCATTTGCTATATCAAATCTATATGAACTTGTAGAAAGTACAATTGGATTTATTGTTCTTGCATATATTTCGTTATTTAATAATAAAGTATTTCCTGATTTATCTATAATTATATATAAATATTTTGAAGTACTTATACTTCCAGATTCATTTTTTATAGAATTGCTTATCATTAAATATTGTCTATCTGCAATTTTATAAAATGCATCTTCTGAAGTATTTCGTATTGTTGTGTCTTTAGAATATTTTTCTACTTGTCCATCTAATAATACTTTAAATACATCTCCATATAATGTAACTTGTGAGTTGTTTCCATTATAGCTTACTACTTCTGGATTTAGTTTATATGTTTCGTTTGTATTATCTAATGTTAAGTAATAATTTCCATCCCATTTTTTTATAATTGTTCCAGCCTCTTCTGGTTGTAATGGTTCATATTCACTATCATATAATGTTACATTACTTTCTATTCGGTACTCCTCTACTTCATGATTTAAGGCTAATCGTAGACAAGTAATTAATAATATGATTATTATGATTATTATAATTGCAAAAATTGCAAATCTTTTTTTATTTCCTGCTGCTAATGATCTCAAATTATTCACCCCTATTTTTTAGTATGGAGGGGGAAAAACTATTCCCCCATTATTTAGTTTGCTATATAAATATGTTCTACACTTGCTGTGTCTACAATGTCGCCATTTTCATCTAAGAATTGTATTTCTATGTAATATCTACCTTCTGTTGGTAAGTTTTTATTTAATGTAAATGAATAGTATGTTTCATTATCTGTTATAGATGTTGTTTTATTTGGTATAAAGTCTTCTGTATCACTTTGGTTGTATCCACTTGTGTTGTAAATAGAATATTTTATTTGTTTTATTTCTTCTATTTTATAACTATTGTAGAATAATAAGTCTATCTTATTTGTTTCTGTGCTATTGTTTACAGATGTTATATTACCTGCTGAGATACCACTTTCATTTATTGGTTCTACTGTTCTTGTGTTTTTATTGTCATGTGTATATGGTTCTTGACCATCATTTGTATAGTCTAGGTCAAAGTTTACTTCTAATGTATAACTTTGGTCTTTTGCTACGTTCTCTAAGATAAATTCATTATTTACATCACTTGTATTGTATTCTCCTTTATATTCTTCTGGAGTAATTTCTTCGTGATTTTGATTATAAATTTTTACTGTATATTTATCATTTACAGCTATTTTATCATCATCATACATTGTTACTGTAAATCTTATTTTTGTTCCTGTTTCTATTTGTCCATCTTCTTTTACAGTATCTTGACGATAACCTTGTATAGCTACTAGTGGTGATGATAATGGGTTTAAATAGAATTCTTGTTCTTTTGTTCCTAAGTCTATTTCTTTTTGTCCACCCTCTACACTTTCATCTGCTATAACAGCAATTGGTGTTATTACTATTTTATATTTTGTTCCAAATGTAAATATACTTCCTGGGTTTGCAGAAACTTTTTCTTCCATTTGTGCTTTTGGTAAATCGTCTTCAAAGTTTGCTACCTCTTCGGTGTAATCTTGTGTTTCATCACTCCATCTGTATATTACATGTCTTAATTTTTGATATCCTAATACTTTATCTAGTGTATATGTTACTTTTACATATTTTTCATTATATGTTACAGGATCATATACTACATTAATATTGTCTACATTTACATTTGCTAATGTAGAGAAATAATAATATCTTCCAACTGTATCTGCATCTACGTCATATAAATATTTTTCTGTATAATCTTGTGATACTTCGTTCTTATTACGTATATTTGTTTTAAATCTTATATAATAATATGTTTTTGGTTCAAGATTATTTATTTCTACAGTACCGGAAAAATCACTTACTGGTATCTCAATATCTCTTACCTTTTCACTATTACTTAAGTTTTCATCTGTTTTCCATAATTCTACAATTATCATATTGTCTTTTATTTCTATTGTATCTTTATTTATTAAAGTTGCATTAATTTGTACTCTGTCTAATTCTTCGTTTATGTCTAATTCACTTGTACTACCATCTTTTAGCATACTAATTCCTGGAATAATTAAGTTAAACTTAATTATATTACTTCCATCTGTTGTTAGTTTTTGTAAACCAATTTCTTTTTGTAATACTACATCATTTTGATATGTAAATCCGTTTTGTGAATAATTTAATTCTAATGCAGTAATACTACTATCTATTGGGTTTATTAAATTAAATGTCTCTGAAGTTTCACTATCTGTATTTGCATTTGTTGATTCAAACATATTGCTGTTAACAGATGTTGTTGGTACAAGGTTTCCTTCTTTATTTATAGAATAGTAATAAACCTCTTCTCCTGATTTATACGTTTTTTGATATGCTACATAATCACTTTGTACATCATATCCTGTAACTCCTGTATCATAGTAAGCTTCTACTGTTACTTCTGTTTCTAAGTCTAATAAGTCTGATATATCATTAAAGCTTACTGTTAACATGTTGTTATTTACAACTTGTAAGTCTTGTACTATTTTAACTGTTCTACTTGCTGTATCTTCGAAAGTTACTTTTAATGCTGTTATTCTATCTAATTTTGCTTCATCTCCAGAAACAGTTATACTTACACTATTTTCTTCTAATTCAACTCTATATGTTAAATCTGATATATCAATTTTTCCTTCGAAATATTGATATCCTAATGTTGTTTCTATTGCAGTATTTATTTTAATTAGTCTTGTTGCTGTTCTTATTTCTAAGTTTCCTGCAATTAAGTTTTCGAATGTAACTTCTTCAAATGTATCTCCTGTATTTGCATTAATTGCTTTTGTATCTTTTTTGTTACTTGTATTTATATATGCATAGAATTCATCTTTTTCTAATGCATTATCTATATCAGCACATTTATATTTATATGTTATTGTATTTTCTGTTGAGATAGATGGATACATTATGATTCTAGGTGCTTGTTTTTGTGCTGTTACTGTTTGTGATCTTAATGTAACATTGTCTGTTGGTAATGGCCATTCTGTTTCTCCTGTTCCATCATGGTTTAAGTCTAAATATACTTTATATGTAAAGTAATAACTATTACCTCTTCTAGCTTGATCTGTATCTTGAGTTCCATATTTTGTACCATCTCCAACATCAAATGTTGCTGCTGGTATAACTCCATCTTCTCCTACTTCAAGTTCTTGTGTTCCAATTACTTGTCCTGTTGAACTATCTATCATTGTGTATACAACACTTGTTGCATAATTTTGACTATTATCATATTTAGCTTGAGCTTTATATCCAACAACAGTTTGGGCATCTAATTCTGCTCTTGGACTTTCTATATCACGATTTCTTATTGGTGTAACATCTATTGCTTGTTCTGTTTGTGTTGGATAATCTGGAATATATCCGTTTGCTGTTATTACATAATAGTTATATCCTAAACCTTCTGTTAAAGGTATTTTATTTCCTCCATCATATGTATAGTCAAAAGCATTTAATACTTCAATTGTATATTTTTGATCCCTAAAGTCTTTATTTTCTGCTCCGAAGAATTTTGGTGTTATTGTTTTTGATGTATCATAATATTCTTCTTTTATCTTACTCTTGTATGGATCTTGTGAGTATTCATCTTTTATATTTACTGTTCTTATTGGTGTTCCTGGCATAGTTACAGTTCCATCTGCATTTTCGATTGGTTGACCTGCATAAATTCTAAACTCTAGATTTGCTAATGTATTAGCTTCCAAGTCTTTTAATGTTTCATCATCTGGATTTACTGTATCTATACTTCCACTTGTGTCATCATTTACTCTTCTTAATTTAAAGCTAAGGTTAAATGTATTTCTTGTATCTTCATTGTTTTGTATAAATGAACCCATTAATGTGTCTGGTGTTAATGTTTTTATAATTGCTCCACCAATGTAACATTCATCTATTGGATCATTTTCATCTTTTAGATCAACTGTTGTATAAACTCTAAATTTATATGTTTCATTACTTCTTAAATCATTTACATCAATTGGTATTGTTAGTCCACCATGATATGAGAATTGTCTTGTATATCCTGTTGAATCTGTATATGTTACTAATAATGTATTTGTTTCATCTGTACTTATTGTATTGTTTGGATCTTCTATTATTAGTTTTCCTTGGATTCTTTCATATGTAATTGTTTCTTTCTCAAATCTTACTGTTGGGAAAGCAACACCATCCATTTTCATAATGTCACTATATTCGCTTTCATATTCAACGATTTTTTCATTATCATTAAATAATGCTATTACTTTAAATGTATATGGTACACCTCTTGATAAGATTTTTTCATCTACATTTACTATTATTTCTTCATTACTTGAAACTTCTTTTGTATATACTGGAGCTTCGTCTAATCCAGTTCTTGTATCATATATTTCATATCTATATCCTTGTATTCCATTATCTGGATCTACTACATTTGTTAGTTTTAATGTAAATGTAGAGTCCCTTTTGTTCATTTCATATTCTGGTCCACTTATTTCTGGTTTATCTTTTAATGTTGTAAATGTTTTTTCTTGTTCAAAGCCATTAGAAATTATTTGTCCATCATATAATACATTTGTTAATTTAATTGTATATTCTGTATTTGATTGTAGTCCTATAAATTCTGCTGTTTGTCCAGCTAAAGTTCCATTTCCTACTTCATATGTTTGGTCTACTGTTCCTGAACTTGATACTAAAGATAATTGTGCACTCTTTACTTTTGAATCTGAATCTACAGAAACTTTAAATTTTAAAGAGCTATTTGTAAATACATCTTTTTCGAATGTTATTCCAACACTTTTTGTTCTAAATATTTTGTATACAAAGTTTTTAGTATATGTTATTCCATCTACATCATAAGCAGATTCTACTACTAATGTATAATCTGTATTTGGTGTTAATGTTGAAACTGAAACATCTATATTATATGTTCCTATAGATTCTTCTCTTGCATATACTGTTTTTCCAGTAGAATTTTCTAGTATTTTTATGTATGAATTTCTAACAAGTCTTGCTTCATCATCTTGAATTGTTATTTGAGCATTTACACTTATTGAATCCACATTAAAACTTTCTACATTAAATACAGGAGCTACAAGTTCTGGTAAATCTTGAACTATAGATTCTGATCCTCCGCCATTTACTTGTGAATTTGAAGAACCACCTTCTCCTGTTCCTGTAGTTCCATCTGTTCCTACAGCTCCTTCACCTGTTTGAGCACTTCCACCTTGTCCTGCAACTCCATCATTTTCTCCATTGTTTGCATTTTCAGCATCTTGAGCTGCTTGTTGTGCATCTACTTGGTTTTGTAATATACCTTCTATTTCATTTAGGTCATTATTTTCTTGTTCAGGTTGTTCTTGAATTTCTACATTATCATCAGAATCAATTACCATATTAGCAAGGTTCATTCTTGTTTCGCCATTTTTACTAACTGTTTTACTTTGTAGATTTATCTCTATATTATCTGGTAAAGAAATATTTACATTGCTAGAAATTGTTTGATATATAATTTCTTGATTATATATTTTAATAACTTGATTATCTAAATATTCTAATTCTAAATAACCATTTATCTCTTTTGTTGTTCCATCATTAAATAAAACTGTCATTCCATTTCCAGCTATTAAATATTTAGTATCAGAAATTTTCCATATTAAATTAGTAAATTGTAGTCTTCCATTTAGATGATTTATCCAATAGTTATCACCTTGTTTGTTTACTACTTGGTTTGCAGCGATACTATAATATGTAATTGGATCTTGTTCTATATTAGCAAGGTTTATTAATACACCTTTCTTTAAACTACTTATAGCTCCATTATTATAGTGTATGAAGTTATCTTTTCCTGTTGTAACTTCATCCCCGCTGGTATCTTTAAAAATAACCTTTTGATTATTTTTAATTTTGTATTCCTCATCTGCATTGAAATAATACTTATCTATTTTTTGGCTCTGACTACTTGCACTTTGCAATATATATCCAGGGTCTTCAAAAACTTTGGTATTTTCTTTTTGCACATTGTAAACATTATAAACTAATAATCCTGCTAGAATTATTCCAATGCCTACTATAAAAAATATGTATTTTTTCATAGCTCTTTTCCCTTTCCTATTTGTTTTGTTTATATCAAAAAAATGTTATCATAGAAAAAATTTCATTTCAATATATAGATTTTTCCATTTTTTTTGATTTCGTTTTGTTTACTTCTACCTCTTTACGGAAGCTTATTTTGAAGTTTTTTGCTTCTACATTTTTTAGAATATTAAATTATTATGACATTTTAAAAAATATTTTTTTATTGCCATTGTTCTTTCATTGTATCTTGTAAAACCCTTAGGGATTTGGGAACATTCCTTTTTTCCCGAAGAGGGATTTGGGGACGTTCCTTTTTTCCCGATTTGTTTTAGATGAACTTTATGGATGTGGTTTAAAATTCATTTGTATATAGGACAATTAACTTTGCAATTAGTATGAACTTAAGTAATTTAACATTGTTGCCTAAAAAACTATCAATTTTTTATATGCACATAAAAAAGAGAATTGCACATTTTTACAATTCTCTTTTATCTTATATTTAGTCTTTTATACTAAAAAACTCTATATACCTTTATTTTCTATATTTCTAATAATTTCTTCAATAACTTCTTCTGCTAAAACAAAGTCTGTATTTATAAAACCTATTTCTGGTCTAAGTCCGTCCTTAGTATGAAAATCAGAACCAGCTGTAACAAATAAGTTGTGTTCTTTTGCAAATTTATTCCACTTCTCTGTTTCATTAAATTTTTTGTCATATCTATCTACATACAAATAGTTAGCTTCTAATCCATCAGGTTTCATATCATTAACAATTTCCAAAATATCTTCATCGGTCAAATTATCTTCATGCACATATGCTACTGGATGTGCTAAAACAACTTTTCCATTTGCAGCTCTTATAATCTCTGCAGCTTCTTTTGGAGTTGCACTTTCCTTTTTTACATATGCAGGACAATTTTCGTTCATTATTGTTTCTATAAATTCTCCTTTACTTGGAATATGCCCAAATTCTGCTAATAATTTTTCTTTGTTTTTTGGATTGTTTGTTGCATCTAAAGCTATATGTGCTTTTGTTACAGCATCTATCTTATCTAATTCTTCTACATTTATATAATATCCTAGTTCTTCTAACTTTTTAGCTACATCATGTAAATAATTATGTCTCGCATTTCTAATTTTACTTAATCTTTCTTTAAACTCTTCATCATTTAAATCTAGATTATATCCTAATACATGTACTCCTGCTTTTTTTGCTTTAGTAGAAATCTCGACTGCATTTATTATCTTTATATTTTTACTTTTTGCATATTCAAATAATTCATCATTATATGCATCTACTGTATCATGGTCTGCTATTGCAATTACAGATACTCCATTTTTATATGCTTCATCTATTACTTCTTTAGGTGTTAATGCTCCATCTGAAACTGTTGTATGAATATGTAAATCTATTCTTTTTCCCATTCTATCTTCCTCCTTATTATTCAAGTTCAGGTCCCTCGTCTTCTTCTAATTCTCCTCTTTCCTTTGTTAGTTGCTCGCCCCATCCTGTTATTCTTCTATAAAAAATTTCTTCTAATTCATGTTCCTGAAATCTTCTAAAGTTTGCTGGAGTTGCTGCTTGCGTAAGAAAATCGAACAATTCTTCTGGCGTATTTTCTCTTATTACTCTAGTTCTGCTCTTTTGTAGTGTTTCTTTCATTCCTTCTGTAAAATTAAATGCTGTAAAAGCTGAAAGATAATCATAAATAAAGTTATATGCCTCGTCATCATATTGCCATTCTTTTCTAAGTGATTTTGGTCTAATTGGTAAATATGGTTTTCTTTCTTCTACTTTTGCTAATTGTAATTCATCTGGTACTTGTTCTACTAGTTCCATCAATTTTGATTTTTCCATAATATGTGCATCTATTGGCAAAAATACTTTTGGAAATTCTCCGTCTTTTAAATTTGTTGAAATTTTCACAACATCACTTAAAGATTGTAATGGAGAAACATCTGATGTACGCATATTATATTTCTCTAGTAATTTGCTTAATTCAGCTTGTGCTTGTTCAATACTTCCGTCCTCACAAACTAACCACATGTCTAAGTCAGGTAATCTGTTTATAATTTTTCTTGGCTTTAATGAATCTATCATATTTTGGCATGGTTTACATACTATTTTTAAATCTGGCATTATATCATAATTTCTTTCTAGACAAGATTTACACTGCCATATAGATTTTTGTACAGGCTCCCCATCTCTTACTAATTGCCTGTTATATCTAATTTGTTCCGAAATAATTGGAATTTCTCCATTTAAATTTTCATCCAATACATAAAATGGATAGCCAGTTCCAAATGAGCCTCTATTTACACTTACTGAAGAAGCAATCATATTAAATGCTTCTATATTCCATTTTAAAAATTTTCTTTTTAAGTCAGTATTTGTTTTTTCAAAGGTTGTTGAAGATTTTTCTACCTCTTCCACAACATCTTTTATTGTTTTTGATTCGTTCATAATCATCCCTCTATTCAAATTTATAATTGTATTCCTTGTTCTCTATCATATATTTCTGTTATTTTTTCTAGAAGTTCTTTTTCTTCTGGAAACTTTGTTGTTTTGTTCCTCTTTTACTAAATTTTTCTTCATAATATTGTTCTGCACTTTTTCTGTCTCTTTCTCTTCCAACAATTACAGCTGTTCTTGCATCTTTAAATTCTCTATTTCTACTACTATATATTCTTAGTGGTCTACTTGGATTGTCACTTCTTGTATAAACTTCAACAATATCTGCCATTCCGGATTCTTCTATCGCTTGGATATTTTCTAGCATTTCATCATATGCTTTATAAAAATGATCTTCCATTACCAACCTTCCCCAGCCTTTTTGTTCTACTTGTCCTTCATATCTTTCAATTATTGACATCAAGCAATTTAGTTCATTAACGGCCATTCCTCTTACAACTATTTTGTACCCATGCATTTTGCTCATCATCTTTGTTAATAGTTTTAAGTTTCTACCTGTTCCCTCAAAAATAACATTATACCTACTAGCTACTGCAACATCAAATAAATTGTCTGTCCAAAAATTACTTTCTTGATTAGTTACTTTTGTATAATATTCTGGATATTTTTTTGCTAATTCATCTATTCTAGGATGAAATGGTTTTAATTCATCACTATTAATGACAACAGCATTATTATCCTTAAACTGTGCACAGGCATATCCGTTTAAACCTGTTTTTCCAGAACCTGGAGGTGCAATATCTATTATTGCTATAGGTTGCTCACTTGTTTTCTTTCCTGCTAACATAATCGCATTTATTTTGTTTCCTATTTCGTTGCGTTCGTCTTCTGAAAGCTTATATTCAGTACATACTTCTTCTAATGTTTTATTTTCTTCCATATTCTATTCTCCTTCTATATTAATATAATCTTTTTTTATTTCTGGTCCGTATTCTGTTATTATTTTCTCTATTACATCCTCTTCTCCAATATACATTTTATTTCTTTCATCTATCAGTTTTTTCATTTTATCGTCTTCAGCTGTATATCCTTCTCTAGACATTTTTGCAATTTTAGCTGCCATAATTTCAACAGCTATTTCTAGATTTGTATTTTTACTCATATCACTCATACTTTTTCTCCTTTACTTCTCGTTTTATGGTAACTACTATGATATCATAAAATTTCTATTTTTTCAATCTATATCAAAAAATCAATGTTCTATATGTCTAATAAATTTATACCAGTTATTATATCATCTTTAGCACTCATAAATTCTTTACTAATATTTTATAACCTTTATATAAAAAAGAGGATATCTAATCCGAATACCCTCTTTTTTTGCATTTTTGTTTTAAAGATTTTTTAAATTACATATTTCTTAATTATGAATACTCCTCCACCTAGTGCTATAACTACTAGTGCTGCTATTCCGATATATAATTTTGCATCACCTAGTGCTACTGTAAGCATTACTGGTGCATCATCTATATCATCTTCGTCTTCTTTAAAGTTGTCTGGCACAGAGTCTATATCTGGTGTATTACTGTCATTATAATCTTGGCTTATTTCTGCTATATTTGTTTTTAAGCCCATATTATCTTGTCCATTTATCCAAGTTAATAATATTGATACTGTTGCGCTTTCTCCTGGTTGTAACAATGTATTTTCTAGTAATTTTGTTGCAACTCTTTCTCTTCCATTCAATGGTTCTCTTGTGTACCAATCTGGATTGTCTTCTTGTACAAATCTTAGTCCTTCTGGGATGTAATCTGTTATTTCTTTTGCATATCCAGCGATTTCACCTTCGTTTGTTATTTTGATTTGGAATTCGAATTTTACTGTTACTTTGTTTATATCTCTTCTTCCTAAATCTACTTTTGCTGGTGGTTCTGGATCTTCGTCACCTGTATGTCCTGTTTCTTGTACAGTCTGTGTTCCGTCTGCATCTATTATGATTGCTTTACTTACCCATTTTTTTAGGGCTAAATCGAAGTATTTAACTTTTACAAATTCTTTATCTAAGTCGTCTTCTTCGTTCCACTCATTGTTGTTATCTGGAGTAGAATCTATATCATCAATTGGATCCCCAGAACTATCGCTATCATCAGCAATTTCTGCTGTATTTACTAATATTCTATCTGATGTATTTGGTTCTGTTACTTGGAATGCGATTTTTACATCTCTGTAATCAGGATTGTTTTCTGTTAGTCCTTTTTCTGGGTCATATGCTTTTATTAGATTATCTCCGTCATTTTCTTCTTGTGCCTTAGCTAAGTAATCTGTTGTTACACTTTGTCCATCTTCTGATTCTTGCCATCTATATTCCCTATTTATAGGATTATCTGGTAAGAATTTTAGACCATCTGGAATATCATCTTTTACTTCTGTTGCATATCCATCTATTAAGCCTTCATTATATATTCTTATTGTATATGTAACTACATCTCCGTTTTCTACTTCTACTGGGTCTTTTGTATGGTCATATTTAATATTTCCATCTTCACCAATGCTTAAGCTTGGTATTCTTGTAGTTACTTCTTGGTCATCTACTGCAGTAATAAATTTTCTTAATGCTAAATCAAAATATACTACTCTAACTTTTTCGAAGTCATCATCGTCTTCTTGTCCTGGTACATATTCGTTGTTTATTTCGTCATCTTTATAATTTGGTAACTCTTCATCACTTGGAACTTGCATATTATTTGTTTCAGAATCTCTATCTATTACATCATTTCCTTCAGAATCTTTTGCTTCTGTTATCTCTGCTAAATTTGTTAATTTCTTACCAAATTCTGCAGTATCTTTTACTTTACATACTATTTTTACATCTTTATATGATAATGTTGTTCCATCAAATGCTTTTATTAAATTTTGATTTGAAGTTGTTGCTGTAGAAACTGGAATGCCTCCTCTTGCTTCTGATAAATAATCTGTTGTTACTGTTCTTCCATCTTCTGAAACTTGCCATCCATATTGTATATTTGTTTCGTTTTCTGGTAAGAACTCTAATTCTGCTGGTAATTTATCTACTATTTTATTTGCATATCCATCTATTGAGCCTTCATTATATACTCTTATTGTGTATTCTACAACATCTCCTCTTGCCATATCCACAGCTTTCTTTGGATGATTATATGTTGCTGTTGTAGCTGTTCCATTTGCTAAATTTGTTACATCTACAGATGGCTCTCTACCTATTAATGTTGTTCCATTTTTTCCTGATATAAATTTTCTTAATGCTAAATCAAATTCTTGAATAATAACTTTTTCAAAATCATCATCATCTTCTTGTCCTGGTATATATTGTTTTTCAGAATTTATTTCGTCATCTTTATATGTTGGTAAATCTGTATCTGATGGTAATGTAAAGTTTCCATTTGGTACAGAGTCCCTATCTGTTACTGCTCCACCTTTACTGTCTGTTTCTTGTGTAATTTGAGCTAAATTTGTAATCTTCTTTAATGATTCTGTAGAGTTCTTTACTCTACATTTTACTTTAACTTCTTTGTAATCTAATGTTGTTCCATTATATGCTTTTATTAAATTGCTTGCATTTTGATCTCTGTCTGCTGCTTCTGATGAGTAAGCAAGTTTATTTGTTTTTATTACTCTATTATTACTTGCATCAATTTTCCAACCATAACCTGCATTAAAGTCTGTTTCAGCTGGATAGTTTTCTACATCATTTATAAATTCTAATTCTGCTGGTAAATAATCTGTAATTTCTCCTACATAACCATCCAATTCACCTTCATTATATACTCTTATTGTATATGTAACTATATCTCCTGGTTTTACTGCTACTGGTTTTTTGTTATGGTTATAAGTAGCTGTTGTAACTTTTGCTCCATCAATGTTTTTATTTAAATTTGATACATCTACTGTTGGCTCTCTATTTATTTCTTTTCCATTTACTTCAGAAATAAATTTTCTTAATGATAAGTCAAATTCTCTTTTTGCAACTCCAACTTCTTTTTCTCCACTTAATGGAGTTTCTTGTTTTTCAACTGCAACTAATGGTTGTACAGTATCTGGATTTTGTGTTGTTGTCCAGAATCCTTTTGATGAAGTTCTATATGAACCTGTATAACTAAATTTTATTTTTGTTATATCATCTATATTTGATGATGGGATTGAAATATAGAAACTTTGTCCTACTAAATCTTTTATTGTTGTTCCTTGTGATACTGCTTGTTTACTTGAATTTAATAATGTATATTTACCATTTAAGTCTGTTCCATCTTGGTCTGTGAATTTTGCATTTAATTCGAATGGTAAATCATTATTTTTATTTATTTTATATGGTCCTACTATATAATTTCCACCATCTAATTCTACTGTTGGGTTAACTTCTGTAGCTAATGTTATTGGTTCTTCTACTTTTCCATTATGTGTTTTGTAATATTCAATGTTTTCTGTACTTTTAGCTGTTTTTACCATATATTGATATAGTTTTTCCATTGCATCAGCTCTTGTTTGGTTAACATCTTCTATTGTTGTATAAGAACCTACTCCTTTTTCAGCTATAGCTACAGGTTGGAATGATGGCTCTCCTGCATAATCTACATGATATATATCTGCATTCTCATTTGCTTTTGTATTTGTAAAATACCATAATGCCATTTGTTGTACTACATCTATATCATCATCTGTTAATTCTTGTTTTAATGAATCGCTCATCCCAGATGCGTTTAATAGATCTTCTCTATCTTGTGCAGCTTGCTCAGTTTTTTGAGCTTGTACTTCTACTGAATCTCCTGATTTTGCATAATATGGTATATATGCATGGTCTAAAATCCATGTAGCGGCATAATAATAGTCATCGTTTTCGAAAATTGCAGGTACTAAACTTGCTTTATCTGCAAAGTCTACCATTTTATCATATGTTTGTTTAAATGAATTTGGTGTTGCTGTGTAAAAACCTTTTTCGGCTTTTAAACAGTATATTGTATTGTCAAAATTCATTGTTGTCCCGTCATTTTCGTACACAATAACTTTCCAAACTTTTTTATTTCCATTGTTTATTCTATATCCATATTGTTTTCCGTTTGTTTCTCTTCTATATTCACTTAGTCCAAATGTAACTGGATTTGTAGCTGCAAATACTGATGTTCCCATAGCTAATGCTAAAAGCATAACTATGATGCTTACAGCTATTTTCTTAATAAGTTTCATAGTTTCGTTACCATCCTTTTTCTCATAATACTGCTAAGTGTATTTTACTATATTCTAAATAATAGTCAATAGCAAAAAATAGCAGTTTTTTATGGTTATTTTTTTGTGGCTCGAACCTGCTTACGGATACAGTTTTTGCTATATTCCGTCAATTTTTTTAGTCCACATTACAATTATATTACATTTTTGTTAAGTTTACAATAATTTTGGAATAATTATCTATTTTTTGCTTTTTACTATATATTACTAAAATACTTCTATTATTTACTTATTCATTTAACTTCATCCTTTTACTAAAAAAGAGACTCAAAAAATATTTTGAATCTCTTTTTTCAAATCACTATTTTATAAAACATATCTTTTTATTGCCCAAATTCCACCTGTTAACATTGCTACTATTATAAATCCTAAACCTATATATATTTGTGTATCACCTAGTGCTACTGTTAACATTACTGGTGCATCATCTATATCGTCTTCACCATCTGTAAAGTTATCTGGTGTTGAGTCTATATCTGGTGTATCACTATCATTATCATCTTGGCTTATTTCTGCTATATTTGTTTTTAATCCCATATTATTTGGATCATTTATCCATGTTAATAATATTGAAATTGTTGCACTTTCTCCTGGTTGTAGTAATGTATCTGCTAATTGTGTAGTTCCAACTCTTTCTCTTCCATTTAGTGGTTCTCTTGGGTACCATAATGGGTTGTCTTCTTGTATAAACTTTAATCCTTCTGGGATATAGTCTGTTACTTCTGTTGCATATCCAGCAATTTCGCCTTCGTTTGTTATTTTAATTTGGAATTCGAATTTTACTGTTACTTTATTAATGTCTTGTCTTCCTAAATCTACTTTTGCTGGTGGCTCTGGATCTTCATCTCCTGTATGTCCTGTTTCTATTATGTTTTGTGAACCATCTTGGTTTGTAACAATTGCTCTACTTACCCATTTCTTTAATGCTAAATCAAAGTACTTAACTTTTACAAATTCTTTGTCTAAATCATCTTCTTCGTTCCACTCGTTGTTGTTATCTGGGGTAGAATCTATATCGTCTACTGGATCATTGTTTTCATCTCTGTCATCTGAAATTTCTGCTGTATTTACTAATATTCTATCTGATGTATTTGGCTCTGTTACTCTAAAAGCTATTTTTAAATCTCTGTAATCTGGGTTTGTATCTGTTATTCCTAATTCTGGATCAAATGCCTTTATTAAGTTTGCACCTTCTGTTTGTTCTTGTTCTTTAGATAAGTAATCTGTTTCTATAGATTTTCCATCTTCTGATAATACCCATCTATATTCTTTGTTTATCTCATTATCTGGTAAGAATTCCAAACCATCTGGTACATCATCTTTTACTTTACTTGCGTAACCTGCCATCATACCTTCATTATATATCCTTAATGTATATGTTACTATGTTACCATTTTCTACTTCTACAGGCTCTTTTGTATGATTATAATCTATGTTTCCATCTTCGCCCATACTTAATTGTGGTATTCTGTTTGTTATTTCTGTATCATCTACTGCTGTTATAAATTTTCTTAATGCTAAATCGAAATATACTACTTTTACCTTTTCGAAGTCATCGTCATCTTCTTGACCAGGTACATAGTCTTTATCTATTTCGTCATCTTTATAATTTGGTAAATCTTTGTCTGTTGGTACTTCTACATTATCTGTTTCAGAATCTCTGTCTACTACATCATTTCCATCTGAATCTTTAGATTCTGTTATTTCTGCTAAGTTTGTTAGCTTTTTACCAACTTCTGCAGTATCTTTTATTTTACATGCTATCTTTACATCTTTATAATCCAATGTTGTTCCATCAAAAGCTTTTAATAAGTTTTGTCTTGATGATGTTTCTTTAGCTTTTGATAAATAATCTGTTGTAACATGTCTTCCATCACTAGATACTTGCCATTCATATTCTTGGTTTATTTCATGGTCTGGTAAAAATTCTAATTCTTCTGGTAAATAATCTGTTATTTCATTTGCATATCCATCCATTGAACCTTCATTATATACTCTTATTGTATATATTACGATATCTCCTCTTTGCATATCTATAGGATTTTTTGGATGATTATATGTAGCTGTTGTAGATGTTCCATCAGCTAAGTGTGTTACATCAACTTGTGGTTCTCTATTTGTTAATGTTGTATCATTTCTACCTGTTATAAATTTTCTTAATGATAAATCGAAATATACTAGTTTTAATTTTTCAAAGTCATCATCATCTTCTTGACCTTTATAATAATAATCTTCGTCTGTTAAATCTTCTTTATTATTATTTCCAGTATAATCTTCCATATTATCTTTATTTACATCTGGATGTGTTCCTGGAACAGAATCCCTATCTGCATTTTCCTCGTTTGTTATTGTTACATTTGATTCTGCATCATATTCTTCTGAAATCCATGCGACATTTGTTAAGATTTGCTCTTTATATGTTGGGACTGCTGTTACTGTGCATTCTATTTGTATTGTTTCTGAATCTAATGTAGTTCCATTATATGCATCAAGATTATCTGTATTTGATGTTCTTCTTAATTTTAATAGATTATCTGTTTCACTATAAGAATCCAATTCAAAATTTCCAGACACTACTCTATTAAATACTAAGCCTGTTGGTAATTGGTCTTGTAACTTTGTTGCTCTACCTGGTTTTTGTCCTTCATTATATATCGTAAGATTGTATATTACTTTGTCACCTGTTGTTACTGCAACTGGATCTTTTCTATGCTTATAACTTGCTGTTGTTCCAGTTGTAAGCGATGTTGTATCTATAACTGGTACTCTAGTATTTGCAACATTTTCTCCATTTACTTGTGTTATATATTTTCTTAATGCTAAATCAAAATATTTTGCTTTGTTTTCTACTGTTACTGTTATTGTATTTCCGCTTAAGCTTATATCTGCTCCATTTTGTGCATTTGTTATTACCGCATCTGACATTTTATATGTATTATTTTCGAATACTTTTGTTACTTGCACTGTTATTGGTGCTGTTATTATCTTTTCATATCCTGCTGGAGCTTTTGTCTCTTCTATTGTTATCGTGTCTGTTCCTGTAGCTGTTACTGCAATTGGTCCTATATTTATTTCTCCACTTGCATTTGTTGTTTTTGTTACTTCTCCATTTGGTGAATTTATTTTAAATTCTGCACCTTCTAATTTATTACTTGTTCCTTCTTCTACCTTTACAAGTTTTAGGTTATATTCGCTTGTTTTTGGAATTAATTTATTCTCTACTGTTACTGTTATTGTATTTCCTGATAATGTTAAACTTGCTCCTGTTTGTGCATTTGTTATTTGTGCAGTTGACATTTTATATGTATTATTCTCGAATACTTTTGTTACTTGTACTGTTATTGGTGCTGTTATTATTTTTTCGTAGCCATCTGGTGCTTTTGTTTCTTCTATTGTTATTGTGTCTGTTCCTGTAGCTGTTACTGCAATTTGACCTATGTTTATTTCTCCACTTGCATTTGTTGTTTGTGTTACTTCACCAGTTGGTGAATTGATTCTAAATTCTGCCCCTTGTAACTTTTTACTTGTATTTCCTTGTTCCACCTTTACAAGTTTTAAATTATATTCGCTGTCTTTTGGTATTAATTTATTTTCTACCGTTACTGTTATCGTACTTCCACTTACACTTATACTAGATCCCGTCTGGGTATTAGTTATTACAGCATTTGACATAGTATATGTATTACTTGATAGTGTTTTTGTTACTTGTACATTTATAGGTGCTGTTATTACTTTTTCATATCCATCTGGAGCTTGTGTTTCTTCTATTGTTATTGTATCTGTTCCAGGTGTATTTATAGTAATTGGTCCTACATTAATCTCACCATTTGAGCTTGTTGTTTCTGTTACCGTTCCATTTGGACTTGTAATTCTAAATGTTGCACCTTGTAATTTGTTTGTTGTATTACCTTGTTCTACTTTTATAAGTTTTAAATTATATGAACCTTCTTTTGGAAATGTTACTTCTTTGTTACCACTAAAAGCTTTTGGTGTTCTACCCAATTCTACTATTGGTTGTACTGTACTATCTCCAGATTTAGTCCAATATGTAGCTGTTGTTATAGTATAATTTCCATTCATAGAAAATCTTAGACTTGTAATATTTTCTGAATTTACTGTACTAATTGGTATTCTTAAATAAAAATTACTTCCAACTAATTGTGCTAAAGTTTGGCTTGTTTGACTCTTATTTGAGTCTAATAAAGTATATTTTCCGGCTAAACTTTTACCACTTTGGTCTGTTATACTAAAGTTTATAGTATATGGAGTGTCATTGTTTTTATCTATTTTAAATGGTCCTACTATATAATTGCTTCCACTTACTTCTACTGTTGGGGTAGTATTTCCCATAGCTATTGGTGATGAAGTACTGTTAGAACTTGCTGTTGCTTTTTTTGCATTTTCTACAAGATATACAAACAATTTATCCATTTGGTCATATCTAGTTTGATTAATATCTTCGATTGCTTGGTATGCACTTGTTCCCCCACTAGTTTTAGTTGATTGCAATACTGTTTGGAAAGATGCTTGATTTTCAAAATCTTTGTGATATGTTGAATCATCATAATTTGTAAAATACCATAATGCTAATTGTTGTACAACATCTATATCATCATCTGATAACTCACTATTTCCACTTATTCCTGCATTTTGTAATAATGTTGCTTTATCTGTACTAGCTGTTGATGCACTTGGTATATATGAATGATTTAAAATCCATACAATTTGATTATAATATTGTGATGGTACAGGTAATGGATTCATACTATTTTTGTTCATAAAGTCATATGATAAATTATATGTTTCTTTAAAAACTCCTGGTTCTGAAGTATAGAAACCTTGTTCTGCTTTTAAACAATAAAGTGTTCTATCATAATTTATTGCACTACCAGAATATGTTACTATTTTCCATACATATTTATCACTTACTTTATACCCATATTGTGTACTTCCTACTGGTTTTCTATATTCTTGTAATCCAAACTCTTGTGATGCAGCTTGCACTTTTCCTGTTAACAATGCAAGTAGCATTACTATTATCCCCATCATTAGTAACATTAATTTTTTGTTTAATAACTTCATACAACATCAATTCCTTCTATTTTTTCTAGCATATATTATACCTCGTTTTATAGTATAAAGTCAATTACATTTTTGGCTTATATTTTCCCATTTTCGAACTACTTACGGCTCAATATTTTTGATCTAATTTACATTTATATAACAAAATAGAGAGAACCTATATAGTTCTCTCTATCTTATTATATTCTTATTAAGCTTTTTGCTCTTCTTTTTGTTCTTCCTCATCTTGACCTTCTACATGAATTTTTAGATTTTTATATCTATCCATTCCTGTACCGGCTGGTATTAATTTACCTATCATAACATTTTCTTTTAACCCCATAAGCTCATCTGTCTTACCTTTTATTGCAGCTTCTGTTAATACTCTTGTTGTTTCTTGGAATGATGCTGCAGATAAGAAACTTTCTGTAGCTAATGATGCTTTTGTTATTCCTAATAATACACGTTTTGCTGTTGCAGGTCTCTTTCCTTCTGCTATAGCTTTTTCGTTTACTTCTTCTAGGTCATATACATTTACTAAAGAACCTGGGAATAAGTCTGTATCTCCATTATCTTCTATTCTAACTTTCTTAATCATTTGTCTTCCGATAACTTCGATATGTTTGTCGTTTATATCAACACCTTGGTTTCTATAAACTTTTTGTACCTCTTGCACAAGGTAAGTATATACCCCCTCTGCTCCTTTTACTTTTAGTATATCATTTGGATTTAATGAACCTGTAGTTATTGGGTCTCCGGCTTCTATTTCATCCCCATCCATAACTTTTAGTTTTGCACCAAATGGTATTGTATAAGTCTTAGAATCATCTTTAGAAGTAATAACAACTTCTTTCTTTTTCTTGTCTTCTACAACTTTAACTTTACCAGATATTTCTGCCATAATTGCAAGTCCCTTTGGTTTTCTAGCTTCGAATAACTCTTCAACTCTAGGAAGACCTTGTGTGATATCTGCAACACCTGCAACACCACCAGAGTGGATAGTTCTCATAGTAAGCTGTGTACCAGGCTCACCAATTGATTGTGCTGCAATAACACCTACTGCTTCTCCTATATTTACTAAGTCTTTTCTTGCTAATCCCATACCATAGCATTTACGACATACACCTTGTTTAGATCTACAACCTAAAACAGAACGTACTTTTACTTTTTCTATTCCAGCAGCTACTATTTTGTCTGCTATTGCTTCTGTTATCATTGTATTTGTATCTACTAAAATTTCTCCTGTGTTAGGATCTTTTAAATCTTCTATAACAAATCTTCCAAGTAATCTTTCTCTTAAAGTTTCGATTATTTGATTTCCTTCTTTTATGTCACATAAAACAATTCCGTCATGGCTTCCACAGTCTTCTTCTCTTACGATAATGTCTTGAGATACATCAACTAATCTTCTTGTTAAATATCCAGAGTCTGCTGTTCTTAATGCTGTATCAGAAAGTCCTTTTCTAGCACCATGTGCAGAAATGAAGTACTCTAAGGCATCTAGTCCTTCTGCAAATGATGATTTAATAGGAATTTCTACTGCTCTACCTGTAGTACTTGCCATAAGACCTCTCATACCTGCAATTTGTCTTAATTGGTTCATATTACCACGGGCTCCAGATTGAACCATCATGAATATTGGGTTTAAGTCATCAAAGTTTTCTTTCATGGCTTCTGTAACATCATTTGTTGCTTTATCCCATACATTGATAACAGCATTATATCTTTCTTCGTCTGTTATTAAACCACGTTTAAATTGTTTTCTTATTTGTTCTACTTGCTCTTCGGCTTTTGCTAATATATCAGCTTTTGCTGCTGGTACTTTAACATCTGCTGCAGAGAATGTAACACCTGCAAGTGTAGAATATTTAAATCCTGTTGCTTTAATATAATCTAAAACTTCTGCAGATTTAGATAAACCATGTACATTAATACATCTGTTTACTATATCCCCTAGATTTTTCTTTATAACTGGGAAGTTTATCTCTAAATCAAATTCGTGTTCTGGATCTGTTCTATCTACATATCCTAAGTCTTGTGGAATTCCTTCATTGTAGATAATTCTTCCTACTGTTGTTTGTACTTTCTTTGTTTTAACTACTCCATCTACTTCTTTGCTAAATCTTACATATACTTTTGCATGGATTCCAACATCATGATTTTCATAAGCCATTATAGCTTCATCTTTATCTTTAAAGTACATACCTTCACCTTTTTCGCCATCTAAAGCCATTGTTAGGTAGTAACTTCCAAGAACCATATCTAGTGTTGGTACTGTAACTGGTTTACCATCTTGTGGTTTTAATAAGTTGTTTACAGATAACATTAAAAATCTAGCTTCTGCTTGTGCTTCTGGTGATAATGGTAAGTGAATAGCCATTTGGTCACCGTCGAAGTCAGCATTAAATGGTGTACAAACTAATGGGTGTAATTTTATTGCTCTACCTTCTACTAAAACTGGCTCGAATGCTTGGATACCAAGTCTGTGTAATGTAGGAGCACGGTTTAACATTACTGGATGATCTTTTATAACATCCTCTAATATTTCCCATACTTCTGGACTTAATTTTTCTACCATTCTTTTTGCATTTTTAATATTATGTGCAATTCCTCTTCCTACTAATTCTTTCATAACAAATGGTTTGAATAATTCTACAGCCATTTCTTTTGGAAGACCACATTGGTATATCTTAAGTTCTGGACCTACAACGATAACTGAACGTCCAGAATAGTCAACTCTTTTTCCTAGTAAGTTTTGACGGAATCTACCTTGTTTTCCTTTTAATAAGTCTGATAATGATTTTAATGGTCTATTACCAGCACCTGTTACTGGTCTACCACGTCTTCCATTATCTATTAATGCATCTACAGATTCTTGTAACATTCTTTTTTCGTTTCTTACAATTATCTCTGGTGCACCTAATTCTAATAATCTTTTTAATCTGTTGTTTCTGTTTATAACTCTTCTATATAAGTCATTTAAATCAGATGTTGCAAATCTACCACCATCTAATTGAACCATTGGTCTTAAATCTGGTGGAATTACAGGTACAACATTCATAATCATCCATTCTGGTCTGTTTCCAGATAGTCTGAATGCTTCTACTGTATCTAATCTCTTAACTAATTTTACTTTCTTTTGCTCACTTGCTTTAGAAATTTCTTTCTTTAAGCTTGCAGATAATTTTTCTAGATCTATTTTTTCTAGTAATTTTCTTAATGCTCCGGCACCCATTTCTGCTTTAAATGAATCTTTACCGTATTTTTCTACAGCTTCATGATATTCTCTTTCATTTAAAACTTGTGCTTCCATTAAGCCTGATGTTCCTTTATCTGTTACTACATATGATGCAAAATATATAACTCTTTCTAGATTTCTTGGAGAAATATCTAGCATTAATGCTATTCTGCTAGGTATTCCTTTAAAGAACCAAATGTGTGCAATTGGTGCTGCAAGTTCGATGTGTCCCATTCTTTCACGTCTTACTTTTGATTTTGTAACTTCTACACCACATCTATCACAAACGATTCCTTTATATCTAACTCTTTTATATTTTCCACAGTGACATTCCCAGTCTTTTGTAGGTCCAAATATTCTTTCGCAGAATAGACCATCTTTTTCTGGTTTTAATGTTCTGTAGTTTATAGTTTCTGGTTTTTTAACTTCACCTTTTGACCATTCTCTTATTTTTTCATCAGAAGCTAAACCAATTTTTATTTTATCAAAGACTTCTAACTCGTCCATTTCTTGCCCCCTTGACTTTATTTTTTAGTTTCGCAAAACTACTTATTTAATTGCCCTGCCTAAATATAAAATTTAGGCAGCAATCTTTTTTAATCTAAATCTTCATCATCATCAAGATTATCTTTTGCTAAGTCATTACCATATAGGCCTTCATCATCTAAAAGTTCATCATTTTCGAATAATTCATCATTATCTTCTTCTTTGTCTAAATCGATTTCCTCATCGTCAGCTTCTATATATGAACTTTCAATTTCGCTTTCATTTAGAACTAAATCTTCTTTCTTCTTTGCTTCGTTATAGTCTATACCTTCGTCGATATCTTCTTTTAGTTCAATTTCTTTATTATCTTTTGTATATAATCTCATATCTAATCCTAATGATTGTAGTTCTTTTATTAATACTTTGAATGTTTCTGGAATTCCAGGTTCTGGAACATTTTCTCCTTTAACAATTGCTTCATAAGTTTTAACTCTTCCTACTACATCATCAGATTTAACTGTTAACATTTCTTGTAATGTATGAGCTGCACCATATGCTTCTAGTGCCCAAACTTCCATTTCTCCGAAACGTTGTCCACCGAATTGAGCTTTACCTCCTAATGGTTGTTGTGTAACTAAAGAATATGGTCCTGTTGAACGAGCATGTATTTTGTCATCTACTAAGTGATGTAACTTAAGCATGTACATAACTCCTACTGTGATTGGTTCAGCAAATGGATCACCTGTTCTACCATCATAAAGAATTGTTTTTCCATCTGGTGTATTTCCAGATTTAACTAATAATTCTTCTATTTCTTCTGATGTTGCACCATCAAAAACTGGTGTTGCAACATTCCATCCTAATTCTTTTGCCGCTAATCCTAAGTGTACCTCTAAAACTTGACCTAAGTTCATACGAGAAGGAACACCTAATGGGTTTAATAGGATATCTACTGGTGTACCATCTGGCATAAATGGCATATCTTCTTCTGGTAATATTCTAGAAATTGTACCTTTGTTACCATGACGTCCAGCCATTTTATCACCAACTGATATTTTCCTTTTTGTTGCTATATAACATCTTATTATTTGATTTACACCTGGTCCTAATTCATCTGAATTATCTCTTGTAAATATTTTTACATCTACGATTGTTCCAGCTTCACCATGTGGTACTTTAAGTGATGTATCTCTAACTTCACGAGCTTTTTCACCAAAGATTGCACGAAGTAATCTTTCTTCTGCGGTTAGTTCTGTTTCACCTTTTGGTGTAACTTTACCAACTAAGATATCTCCTGGTCTTACTTCTGCACCAATTCTGATAATACCATTTTCGTCTAGGTCTTTTAAGCTGTCTTCACCAACATTTGGTATATCTCTTGTTATTTCTTCTGGTCCTAATTTTGTATCACGACATTCGCAATCATATTCTTCTATATGAATTGATGTAAATACGTCTTCTTTTACTAATCTTTCATTTAAAAGTATAGCATCTTCGTAGTTATAACCTTCCCATGTAGAGAATGCTACTAGTACGTTTCTTCCTAATGCCATCTCACCATTTTTAGTAGCTGGTCCGTCTGCTATAGTATCTCCTTTTTTAACTTTTTCTCCAGCCACAACAATTGGTCTTTGATTAATACATGTACCACCATTTGTTCTTTTAAATTTATTTAATTTATGTGTTTTTGTTGTTCCATTATTATATTTAACAGTAATTGCTTCACCTGTAACCTTTTGAATTACACCATCATCTTCTGCCAAAATTAATATTCCAGAATCTTTTGCTGCTCTGTATTCCATACCTGTACCAACTATTGGAGCTTCTGGCATAATTAATGGAACTGCTTGACGTTGCATGTTCGCACCCATAAGCGCACGTTTTGCATCATCATGCTCTAAGAATGGTATCATGGCTGCACCAATAGAAACTAATTGTTTTGGTGAAACATCCATTCCTGTTACCATTTCTCTGTCTACTTCTATAATATCATTTCTATATCTAACTTTAACTCTCTTATTTACAAATGTTCCATCTTCATTTAATGGTTCTTCAGCCTCTGCAATATAGTTACCATCTTCTATATCTGCACTCATGTATTCCACTTTATCTGTAACTGCATGTGTTTCTGGGTCTACTATTCTGTATGGTGTTTCTATAAATCCATATTCATTTATTTGTGCAAATGATGAAAGTGCAGATATAAGACCTATGTTTGGTCCTTCTGGTGATTCTATTGGACATAGTCTACCATAGTGTGTATAGTGAATATCACGAACTTCGAAACCTGCTCTTTCTCTAGAAAGACCTCCTGGTCCTAATGCAGAAATTCTTCTTTTATGTGTTAGTTCTGATAATGGGTTTGTTTGATCCATAAATTGTGATAATTGTGAGCTACCAAAGAACTCTCTTATTGCTGATGTTATTGGTTTTGTATTTATTAATGTTTGTGGTGTTACTACATCTAAGTCTTGAATTGTCATTCTTTCACGAACAACTCTTTCTAATCTTGTTAAACCAATTCTAAATTGATTTTGTAATAACTCACCAACACAACGTATACGTCTATTTCCTAAATGGTCTATATCATCTATTTCGCCTAATTTATGGTCTAAGTTTAATAAGTAGTTAACAGATGCTAAGATATCTTCTGTTGTAACATGTTTTGGAACTAATTCTTCATATCTTTGTTCTATTGCATGATGTAAATCTTTTTCCTCTGTATTGTCTAAGATATTTTTTAATACTTCATAATTTACCATTTCTTTAAAGTGCAAATCTGAAATATCTACATTTGTTACAAAATTATGAATATTTACTGTTCCATTTCCTATTATTTTTACTGGCTTATCTTCTACTCTTACTTCTACAACATTTATACCAGAATTTTGGATTTCGTCTGCCATATCTTTTGATATAACTTCCCCTGCTTCTACAAATACTTCTCCTGTTTCTGGGTTTACTATAGCTGTATGTGCAATCTTTCCTTCTATTCTTGTTGCTAGACTTAGTTTTTTGTTATATTTATGTCTTCCTACTTTTGCTAAATCATATCTTCTTGCATCAAAGAATAGTCCGTTGAATAAGTTTTTAGCAGCTTCAACTGTTGGAAGCTCTCCTGGTCTTAATTTTTTGTAAATTTCGATTAATGCTTCATCTTGAGTTTTTATTGGGTCTTTTTCTAATGTTACTCTTAATTTTTCTTCATTTCCAAAGAAATCAAGTATTTGTTCATCTGTTGCTAAGCCTAAAGCTCTTAATAATGTTGTTACTGGAATTTTTCTAGTTCTGTCTACACGAGCATAAAAAACATCATTACTGTCTGTTTCGTATTCTATCCATGCCCCTCTTATTGGCATTACTGTTGATGTGAATAATTTTTTACCTGTTTTGTCATAGGTAAAGTCATAATAACATCCAGGTGAACGAACTAATTGGCTTACTACAACTCTTTCTGCACCGTTTATAATAAATGTTCCACTATCTGTCATTAAAGGGAAATCTCCTAAATAGATTTCTTGCTCTTTAATTTCTCCTGTTTCACGATTTATTAATCTTACTTTTACATGTAAACGTGTAGAATATGTAGCATCTCTTTCTTTAGCTTCTTCTAAAGAATATTTTGTTTTCTCTTCCATGTAGTAATCGAAAAACTCTAGAACCAAGTTTCCTGAATAGTCGATGATTGGTGAAATGTCTTTTAAGACTTCTCCTAATCCCTCCTCGACAAACCACTCATAAGAATCTCTTTGCACCTTAATTAAGTTAGGCATTTCTATAAAGTCTCCAACTTTTGCAAAGTCTTTTCTTGAGCTTTTTTCATGCTTAATTTCTTTTAACAACTAAATCACCTCTAAAACAAAATATAAGCAGTTTGAAAAAAATTGTATATGAACATTGAAAAGTCCCTCTTGCATCTAAAATTTTATATTAATTTCCAAATTCCTGCTTTATAAATTTTTCCATTAATATATCCTTTTAAATCAATTCCTCTTTCCAACTAATATAACCGTTTTTAGGCAACAAAAAGGCATGCTGGCAATTACCTGTTTTTATCTTTTGCCAACCTACCTTGTTCTTTAAAATTACTTTTTTCTAAATATTTTAATTATTTTTACCACCTTTTAGCGTTTAAAATACCTTTTGTATCATAGCATAATTTACCATGTTTTGTCAACGAAATATAGTAAATTTTTACATATTTTTATTTAGTAAAAACTGTATATACAGAATCTTACATTTCTGTCATAATTTAATTTGTAATTTTATATTTCATATGATATACTACAAAAAAAATATTATAATAATTTAAGGTGGTAAAAAATGCAAGATAATAATACAAAAGATAATAACAATCAAAGAAATTTATCTAATGCTTTTGAGGAATTAAAAAAAGCTAGGAACAATAGTATACAAGCAAAAAAAGAAACACCTAAAGAAGTAAATGAGACTAAGCAAGTAAGTAAAAATACAAATAATTCGACTTCAAAACCTAAAAAAGGAAAACCTGCTAAACCTCCAAAAAGCAAGAAAGAGAAAAGAGTAAAAGCAGTAAAAACCAAACACGAACCAAAGCCAAAAAAGTCTAACTTTAATGGCTCTTTTAGATATAAATTCGATACTTTGAAAAGCAATAAAAAGAAATTTAGGCAATTTATTATCTTATCTTCGGTTTATTTGTTAATTATAATTGCTTTAATTATTTTTATTGTTACATATATTTCTAATAAAAATAAAACAGAGAATCCTTATGGTGATTTTAGCACTTACGAAAAAAACACAAATCCATTTAATATTAGTCAAATACTTATAGATAACACAAATTCTACTAAGACAAAAGAAAAAACTTATAGGGACAAAGAAATTCCTTATTCTACTAAATATATAAAAAATGATTCTTTACCAAAAGATGAAAAAATAGTTAAACAAGCTGGGGTTCCTGGTTTAGAACGTGTTAATATTATCAGAACATATGAAGGAGCAGATTTAATTGATGAATCTACTTCTAGTATAGATATCTTACAAGCTCCTGTAGAAGAAATTGTTGAGGTTGGTACTTCTGATTTCTTGGTAAATTATAATGTACATTTAGGAGATACAATGTATGTTATTTCTACAGTTTCTTTAATGGATGCAATTAACAATGGTTCTGAGATTTGTAAAATCACAAGATATATGGATGTTGTTTTATTAGAAGTTGTTGGTGATTGGTGTAGAATTTCTTTTGATGGACAAGAAGGATATGTTCCAGCATCTTCATTAACATCACAATCTACAACTCCTGGTATCGTTTCACAAAACAAAGTACAAAGAATTGTATCTAAATTAAACTTTAATATGGCATTAAATGTTAAGAGTGGTTTATCTCTAGATGATTACAAACGTATATTAGCTGATGAGCCAAGAGATGTGAATAAAGTAATATATAGTAATGCTGAAGCATTTTATAATGCAGAACAAAAATATAATGTTAATGGACTTTTATTAGTAGCCATGGCAATTCACGAAAGTGGATGGGGAACATCTGCAATATCGTTAGACAAGAGAAACTTATTTGGTTATGGTGCATATGATAATGATGCATATAATTCAGCTTACACATTTGATACATATGCAGAGGGAATAGAGTTTGTAGCAAAAATACTTGCTAAAGCTTATTTAAATCCTGCAGGAATGACATTGTCAGATGGTGATACTACAACAGGAAGATATTATTCTAGCCCAACACTTACTGGAATTAATACAAGATATTCTACAGACCCTAACTGGTGTACAAAAGTCTTTTCATATATGACATATTTTTATGATAAACTATAGGGATTTAGGGACGGTGTTCCTTTCCCTTTTATAATATTTTCGATAGGGATTTTAGGACCGTCCCCCAAATCCCCTTTTGGGACCGTCCACAATTCCTGATTGACTATTCAAAAATTTCTAAAAGGAGATTCAAATGAAGAAATTGTTAAAAAAGAAGGATTTAATTATTTTATTAGTATTAATAGTTATATTAATAAGTTTAATTCCTTTCTATATTTTAAAGATTAGAGATATTATTTATAGCAATAAATTTGCAACTTATTCTTATGAAACTTATACAAATTATACTAACCCAATTTTTTCTATAGAAAAAATTGTATATTATAGTAATGCATTTGTAACAGATAATAGTTCAGATGGTAATTTTCAAAATATAAATATTGGACAATATACAGATATAGCTATATACATTAATAATACAAATGCTTCTGATGAACTAACTGATAAAAATACAATTGCCGAGCTATATATAGATAATATTAAAGTTACAAGTAATTCTAATAAAGGTACAAAAACACTATGTTATAAAAATCCATATTATTTTGCAACCTATAAAGGTTTACAAGAACCTGAAAATGGAAGAATAAATTTTAATATTATAACTAATAACAAAGATAATAAAGAAAGTGCATATAACAATCCTTCTTTTTACCAAGATTGTTCTAATCCAATATCTTTAGGATATATAAACAAAGATATTGTAACAAACTTTGAAATAGCAAATACAGATACCCTTTCTTTAAATGGAACTATCTTACAAAAGGCTAATATTACTTTAGATGAGCTAACTTTTAATATGAGCTTTACAATACATATAAAAAATAATAAAGGTGAAGAATTTATTTGCAATGTAGACAGACCTGTTTTAAGTGATGAAACTAGCTCACAACTTCTTAATGGGTATATTGCAACTCAATATTCTCCAGATAAGGGAACAGCACAATTTATAAAAATCTCAGATTAGTAATTTATAGCCGATAATAATGTATAATTTTCACCTATTCATGAATATACATGAATAGGTGATTTTTTTGAGAAAATTAAAATTATTTATCTTAAATGGGCTAGTTTTAACTGTTATATCTATTTTTTTGCAGTTAATAGGTGTTTCTTTTGGCGTATATATTTCTAATAAAATTGGTGATGAAGCAGTTGGTTTATACCAACTATTAATGTCTACATATTCCTTTGGAATCACACTTGCTCTTTCGGGAATTAACCTTGCTTGTGTTAGAATTGTATCTGAAGAACTCGCAAAAAATTCTTTTGGAAGTATAAAAAAAGTAATAACGAAATGTCTTATTTATAGTCTGTTTTTTGGCAGTCTAACCTTTTTACTATTTTGTATATTTGCAAATATGATATCTACATACATATTACACGAAAAAATCTCTCCTTTAACTATATGTATAATGGCTATCTCTTTCCCTTTTGCTTCTATTTGTTCATGCTTAAATGGTTATTTTTCTGCTGTTCGCCATGTAGTAAAAAGCGCTTTTATACAAATACTAGAACAATTTTTCAAAATTTTATTAGTAAGTTACATGCTAAATACTATATTTGACACATCTATTAATTCTGCATGTAGTTTAATTGTTCTTGGTAGTTCTATAGCAGAAGGCATTACCTGCATATTAATGTTTATTACATATATAAAAGATAGGAAAAAATTATGTAGCAAAAACGATATATATATACCACAACCTAGCACAGGCATAACTAAGCGAATATTTAAGATTTCACTTCCGATTTCCTCTGCAACTTATATAAAATCTGGGCTTGCAACGCTAAAACAAGTTGTTATACCATTAAAGCTAGAAGCGTCTGGTTTAAGCTGTAGTGAAGCTCTTTCTAAATATGGTATGATTAATGGAATGGTCTTTCCTATAATACTATTTCCTAGTACTTTTTTAAGTTCCTTTAGTGGACTGCTTATTCCCGAATTTTCTTCTTTTAATGTAAGAGGTGAAAATAATGCTATACAAGATTCTATATATAAAATATTAAAATATACACTGATATTTTCTTTTTTTATTATTGGAATATTTTTATGTTTTTCTAAGGAATTAAGTTTATTAATTTATAGTAATACTGAAATTTCTAAATATATAAAAATATTAGCTCCTGTAATCATTTTTATGTATTTAGATAGTATTGTTGATGGAATATTAAAAGGTCTTGATAAACAAGTTAGTGTTATGATTATAAATATTATAGATTTAATAAGTAGTATTTTACTTATCTCTTTTTTACTACCGGTATATGGAACCTTTGGTTATTTAATTGTTATTTTTATAAGTGAAATTTTAAATTGTATTTTAAGCATATGGGTTTTAATTAACACAACTAAAATAAAATTTAAATTTAAATTATGGATATTAAAACCCACTATGATTTTGCTTATAAGTGTAGTTATTACTAATCTTTTAAAAATAAATGCGATTGCTATTATTCCTTTACTAATTAACATATTAATCTACAGCAGTGCATATATTTTATTTAGCTTTATTTTTAAACTGATATCTAAAACTGAAATTAAGAATTTTATTACACTATAAGGACTAATAATTCATCTTGAGTTATTAGCTCTTTTTTTAACAAATCTTCTGTAACTATATAATGAAGTTTTATATTTATTTTTTTATCCTCGTTAGATATTTCCATTATATCGTGATGTTCTGCCATATTATATGAGTTCATATCTATCTCATCTAATAGGCTAATATTTTTTTCTTCTCTATTTAATATGCAAAAATATGCCCAATATTTGTATGCCAAATTGTTAGCATCCTTTTTGTTACAAATCGTAATAAATATTGTATCTTTATCGGTCACAAGTTTTATTCCTTTAAAAACTTTGTTATCTTCTATTAATTCAATATTTGTTAAAGATTTTATATCTTCTCTTAATTTTTGGTTTATTAAATTAATTGTTTCTTTTGTATTGTTTTCGATATAATTTTTTAAAGCTTGTAATTTTTTATTCACAATTAATTAGTCTCCTTTCCAGAGTTTTTACGTTAATATTAAAACATATTTATTAAATTTTTACAAGAATAAATTATCGATATTATTCGTCATCTTTCGACAATATGTCTTATTATCTTTTACCTAAGGTTAAATTTACCGTATTAGTATTATTCCCTCTTCTATACTCTATTTTTATACTTTCTCCTGGATTTTTAGTATAAATATATTCTTTTATATCATTCATAGTATATATTAATCTATCATCTATTTTTAATATTATATCACCTTTTACTAAACCACAACTTGCTGCTGGACTATTGGTAGTTACTGCTTCTATATATACACCACTATCTAATTTAAAAGTTTTATCTATATATGGAATAATGTTTTTGTCATATCCAGAGATTCCAATGGAAGGTTCTTCAAAATTACCTGTAGTACTATATTTTTCTATTATTGGTTTAGCTACGTTTATTGGTACTGCAAATCCAATTCCCTCTGCAGTATCAATTTTTAGCGAATTTATTCCTATAACTTCACCAGCTGTATTTATTAATGGTCCACCACTATTTCCTGGGTTTATTGTAGCATCTGTTTGGATTAAATCTGTCATTAAGACTTCTTCATTATTTTCTGTAAATTTTAGTGTTCTTGCTTTTGCACTTATTATACCTGATGTTACAGTTCTCTCAAATTCATAACCTATTGGATTTCCTATTGCATATACTGTTTGCCCTGCTTTTACACTAGTTGAGTCTCCCAGTTTTACTGCCTGTAAGCCTTCTAATTTTATTTTTACTATACTTAAATCCAAAGTTGCATCTGCCCAAACAACATTAGCATCATATGTGTTTCCATTCTCTAATGTAACATAGCAACTACTATATCTATCTCCTGAAACATGTTTATTTGTTATAATATAGCCATTTGATGATACAATAACGCCTGTTCCTAGGCCTAGTTTTTCTATTCCATCTTGTGTAAATATAGAACTTCCTATTTCTTTAATTTTCGAAATGCCAACAACACTATGGTTAACCTCTTCTATTATATCTTCTATCGTTGTATCTTGACTTGTAACATTTTGTACAGTTTGAGTTGTTCTTTCCACTTTTAAGTCCTCATTTATTTTTCCCACATCTGTTCTAATATATAATCGTATAAGTGATGCAATTAAAACTATAGTTAATATTATTATGAATACTGTAAAAACATTTTTTCCCGCATTTTTTTTATTTCTTTTTACTCTTCTATATTTTTGCATAAAAAAAACCTCCTTTGGAAAACTTTTCTTATAACTTTATGTTTTCCAAAAGAAAATTTTTAATACATTATTTAATTTTTTCCATCTTGTTTATTTCTTGATATCTTTTTACTTTATGTGTTGTAGTTTTATCTAATGGCTCATCTGTAATTACTATTTCTTTAATGTGCTTATATGTTGGTAAGTTTTTATTTATCTCTTTTATTTGCTTCCAAATTAGTTGCTTATACTCATCCTCTGTTTTATTTCCTAATTCTTTTTCTATTAAATCCTTATTATACACAATTTTTGCACAAAGTAATGTATCTGTTATATCTTTGTCTCTTGCATATACTAAACTTTCATCTATATAATTAATTTTATTAATTAAAAATTCTAATTCTTGAGGATATATATTTTTACCATTTCTTAGTACGATAATATCACTTTTTCTTCCTGTTACATATACAAAGCCATCTTTATCTATATATCCATAATCGCCTGTATAGAACCATCCTTTTCTTAATACCTTTTTAGTTGCTTCTTTATTTTCATAATATCCAAGCATAATACTTGGTCCTTTAGCAACAATCTCCCCTACTCCATCTTTATCCTTTCCTTCAATCTTTACTTCTATATTGCATAAAGGTAAACCGACAGAACCAGGTCTTTTTCTTTCATCAGTTTCTGCAGTTATAACAGGAGATGTCTCTGTTAAGCCATATCCTTGTATTAAATCAATTCCAAGAGCATTGTAACCTTCTATCGTTTCTTTATTCATTGGTGCAGCACCATATAATACAACTCTTAAATATTCATCAAACTGTTTAAGAACTGCTTTAAATAAAAACTTTCTAGCATCTATATGATGCTTTAATAAAAAGCTTGAAAAACTTTTAAGCTTATTTATTAACTTTTCCTTACCACTATTTTCTATTCCTTTTTGAATCTTTTTATACATTGTTTCTAATACTAATGGAACTGCAACAAATACGCTAACTTGGAACTCTTTTAAATTATCTGCTATATGTCTTAGTCCCTCACAAAATGCAATTGTAGCACCACTATAAGTTCCATATAAGAATGTTATTGTACATTCAAAAGTATGATGTATTGGTAAAAAAGAAAGTAATGTGTCTGTTTTATATAATTTAACATGTTTAGCTATCGCACTAATATTTGAACAAATATTAGTTTGTGATAACATTACTGCTTTAGGTTCGTTGGTGGTTCCTGATGTAAAAAGCATTATATACATATCTTTATTGTTAATTGTTACTTTATTGTATTTCCTCTTATTTGATTTTGCTATTTTTTTACCTTTGTTAATAAAGTTTGCAAAATTTATTTCATCCTCTTCTGTGGCTTCATCCATACAAATTTTATGCTTTATTTGTAAACCATCATCTATTGCATTTTTTATAGCATCAGTATATTTTTTTTCGTATACAACTACATCTACTTGACTTCTTTTTAATAGCTTTTCTATCTCTATATCTGTTAATGCTTTATCTAAAGGTACAATTACCTTGCCAGCAGTTTCGGTTCCTAAATATGTAACGCACCATTCATACCTGTTATTCCCTATAACAGCAATTCTTTTTGCATTTATAAATATAAGTGCTTCTGCCATTGCTTTAATATCTTCTGCAAACTTCTTATATGTTACCTCTTTTACTTCTCCGAGCTTGTTTAAATTTAAATGCTACTTTGTCGCCAAATTTTTCGTACCTTTTTACTAGCTCTCTAAAGTTTTTTATTGGTTTCCTTTCTATGTCATTTTCTAATTGTTTTTTCATATATATCCCCCCAAATTCTCTTAGGTTGCTTTTATTCTATAACAACTGGTTAAATTGTTCAATATTTTTGTTGATTTTTAATTTCTTTAAGTATATAATTTTTTCAAGATTAATATAGGTGATTTTTATGAACAATTTTAAATTTTATGATTTAACTATTCCACAAAAATCTATTTATTTAACAGAAGAATATGCAACTGGCAGTAGCGTTAATCTAATTGGTGGTAACATTATTATAGATGAACCGGTAAATTTAGATTTTTTGGAAAAAGCTTTAAATATCTTTGTAAAAAAGAATGATGCAATTAGAATACGCATTCATATGGAAAATAACAAACCAATGCAGTATATAATTCCATATGAACCTTTTACTGTAAGACAAGTTTTTATAAAAAACAAAAAAGACTTAGAAGACCTTAGCTTACAGGCTGTTAATAAAAAATTTAATTTTTTTGATTCTAAACTATTTTGGTTTACTCTTTTCAAGTTTGAAGATAATACAGGGGGATTAATTGTAACTTTTCACCATATCATTTCTGACGCTTGGACTATGAGTCTATTTGTAGACCAAGTAATGGATATTTACTCAAAATTAATAGCTGGTGAAATTATTGATGAATCTGAAAATAATTCCTATCTAGACTTTGCAAAGAGTGAACAAGACTATTTACATACTCCAAGATTCCAAAAAGATAAAGAATTTTGGAATAATTTCTTTGACTCTGAGCCAGAGCCATCTTTAATTTCCGACCAAAAAGAAAAAATTATAGATACAACTGCAAAAAGAAAAATATATATTCTAGATAAGGAATTATATTCAAAATTATACGCTTTTTGTAAAAAGCATAACTGTTCTCTTTATACTTTTTTTATGGCTATATATTCATTATATTTAGCTCGTATTAATAATAATGACTTTTCTACAATTGGAACGCCTATTTTAAACAGAACCAATTTTAAAGAAAAAAATACTTGTGGAATATTTGTAAGTACTCAAGCCTTTTTTATGAAAATGAATTATGAAGAGACTTTTACAGACTTTTTAAGAGAAGTTTTAACTAACCAAATGAAATTTTTCAGACATCAAAAATATCCATATTCTACATTATTAGAAGATTTAAAAGACAAATATAATATTTCATATAATTTATATGATTTAGCACTATCTTACCAAAATGCTAGAATAGATAACACTGTCGCTAACATAAAATTTCATACAAACTGGTCTTTTAATAATAATTGTTCTGATACCTTACAAATACATTTTTATGATTTAGATGATACTGGAATAATTAACATTTATTATGATTATAAAATTTCTAAATTTTCGGAAGAACAAATAGATAAAATTCATTCAAGAATTATGAATATGACTCTACATGTATTAGAGAATCCTTCTATCTTACTAAAAGATATAAGTATTATCTGCGAGAAAGAAGAAGAACTTATAATAAATAAATTTAATAATTCTAATATCGCTCATCCTAAAAACATAGGAATTCATGAGTTAATTGAAGCTGTTGCAAGTAAGTATCCTAATAATACAGCAGTTACATATAATGGCGAACATATAACTTATAAAGAATTAATTGCTAATAGTACTAAGATTGCTACTAACCTTATCGAAAAAGGCGTAGAAAAAGGAGATTGTGTAGCAGTTTTATTTAAAAATAAAGATATTAACCTTATTTGTTCATTATTAGGAATTTTAAAAGCTGGAGCTGCTTTCTTAGCAATTTACCCTGATTATCCTAATGAACGAATTGAATATATCTTAGAAAATAGTAATAGCAAAATATTAATTACTGAACAATATTTTGAAAGCTTAAATATAAAATGTCTAAGATTATACATTAATAAATTAAAGGATTACCCAGCTATTGCTAAATTTCCTAAAGTATTACCAACTGACAATGCCTATATCATTTACACTTCTGGTTCTACAGGAAAGCCAAAAGGAACTATGCAATCACATAATAATATTATTAATTTTGTATACTCTTTTAAGCATTATTTAGATGATTCAATTAAAGCTGATGACCAATTTTTATCTGTAACTAATATTTGTTTTGATGTTAGTATGGCAGAAATTTTCACAGCGCTTACTTTTGGTGGCAATCTACACTTATATAAAGATTTAAATAATAGTAGCATCGTGGAACTTGCTAAATATATCTCGGTTAATAATATTACATTTGCATACTTCCCACCTGCTATGTTGCATTCTATATATGAGGAATTAGCTAAATATCCTAAATTAGCATTAAATAAAATATTGGTTGGTGTGGAACCTATTAAAGCTTCTACTCTATCTAATTTTTATAACCTAAATCCTAACATGAAAATTGTAAATGGTTATGGACCATCTGAAACTACTATTTGTTGTACAATGTATAAATTTAAAAATACTCTGCCACCTAATAACATAACACCTATTGGAAGTCCAATTGGTAACTCTAAAATATTTATTTTAGATAAATTAAAAAGGTTAGTTCCAATTGGTAAAGTTGGCGAAATCTATGTACAAGGTGAATGTGTTGGTAATGGGTATTTAAACAATCCAGAAAAAACAAAAGCATCTTTTGATTTAAAAAATAGAATATATAGAACTGGAGATTCTGCAAAATGGCTTCCAGATGGCTCTATAATGTTTGTGGGTAGAAATGATAATCAAATAAAATATAGAGGTTATAGAATTGATTTAGGAGAAATTGAAAATACGATAAAAAATATTCACGGTGTAAAAAATTGTACAATTATATTAAATAAAGAATCTTCTGATAATTCTACTCTAGTTGCATTTGTAATTATAGATTCATCAATAATAGATCAAGAATCATTTAGAAATAAACTAGTTAATAAGTTGCCTCATTATATGATTCCAAATCAGTTTGAGTTTTTAGATGAATTTCCTTTAAATACAAATGGAAAGATAGATAGGAAAAAATTATTAGAACATATAAATGATTTAGATGTAGAAAATTATGATGCTCCTAATAACGATATAGAAAAAAAATTGTGTTCTATATGGGAAAAGGTTTTAGGAAAATCTAAGATTGGAATAAAAGATAATTTCTTTGCTTTAGGAGGAGATTCACTAGATTCTATAAAGATTTCTGTAGAAGCTGCAAAATATGATATAAAATTATCTGCACAAGATTTTTATAGATATCCTACAATTAAATTATTAGAAAAATATGCGCTAAATACACAATCACCTATTTCTAGTACAATTAATACAGTAGATTACGAAACTTTTCAAATAGAAAAAAGCTCTCCAAGTTATATAAATGGTAATATCTTATTAACTGGTGCTACAGGATTTTTAGGTGCTCATATTCTTTATGAATTATTAGAAAAAACAAATTATACGATATATTGTTTAGTAAGAGGAGAATCTTTAGAAAGTTCAACTAACAGATTAAAAGAAAGACTACAATACTACTTTAAAGATAAATTAGATCATTATTTTAATAATAGAATTATAGTTGTTAATGGTGACTTTACTAAAGAACACTTAGGTCTTATTTATAATGCATATAATGAGTTGTGTACAAATATACAATGTATAATTAATGCTGCAGCAACTGTTAAACATCTAGGAGATTATGCTGTTTTTGAAAAAACAAATGTATTAAGTGTAAAAAATTTAATAGCAGTCTGTAAAGATATTCCAAACTGCCAATTAGTACATATTTCTACGCTTTCAGTTGCAGGCAGTAATGATCCTAATGGTTCATGCGCTTTTACAGAAAAGGATTTATTTGTTAACCAAGATATTAGTGAAAATATTTATATAAAAACTAAATTTGAGGCAGAAAAGCTATTATTAGAAGAAAACCAAAAAGGTCTTCCTATAACAATATTCCGTTTAGGAAATATTACTTGGAGAAGTTATGATGGTATATTCCAACACAACTTAGAGGAAAACTTATTTTTTAATTTAATACAATTTATTATAAAAGCAAAAAAAATTCCTCTAGAGTTAAAAGATAAAACATTTAATATAAGTCCTGTTGATGAATGTGCTAGTTTAATAGTATCTATTCTACAAAATGATAATAAATATAATGTATATCATATATATAATCAAAATGAATTAACTTTACAAGAAATTGTTAACCTATTAAATAATTTAGGTTTTAACATACAATTTACTACTGATAATTCATTACAAGATTTAGAAGCTTCCACAAAAGATATTAATTTATCTTCTTACTTATATAAATTATTAACTAGTAAACACGAAACAAGCAATATCAAAGTATCTAGTCCTTATACAACTAAGGTATTAAAAGAAATTAATTTTAATTGGTCTAATATAAATACTAATTATTTTAAACACGGATTGGAGGAAAATTTAAATGAAAAAAACTTTGGACAAAAATTGGGCTAAACTGATTTTAGTATATAACCTTGCCTGTATAATTGTTTCATTATTCTTTTATAAATTGGTGCCTACATTTTTATGCTACCCACCAAATTCTATAGATAATGAATTTCAAATAGTTATAAACGGACTAACTTACACTCAACAATATGTAATGATAGTTCTATGTAGTTTATTAATGGAAAACATTATATTAATACATAGTTTAAGAAAGGCAAATAAAATAAGAGCAGAGCTGTTACAATCGCCTAAAAAGGATACTACAAAGTTATACTATAAACTTTCTAAAACAATTTCTAGGATACCTAATTTAATATATATAGTACAAATAATAGTTCCTGTTATTATGATTGCAATAACATTTAGTTTGTTACAAGGTGAATTGTTTATTACTTTAAAAGTATGCTTGCTCTTCTTATCTATGTTAACATTAATAGCAAGTATTTCATATATATTCTCTAAAAAGACTTTTCAGAACATTTTAGTAGATATATATCATGAAGTTTCTGGCTATTCTAATATAGATAGTAATTTTAATAAATATGTAAAAAGATCAAGTATAAAAAATGTTATTTTTATCGTAACAATACCTATGTTTATAGTTACTGCACTTTTAATTGCTTTATCTGGTTATTCTTCTATAATAAAAGAAACGGGTAATTTAACTTATGATTTTTATAATCAGGAATTAAATTCATTAGATTTACCTACTCAAACAGAAGAAGATCCATTAGAAGTTTTATCTGAAGCACTTTCAAAAATTGAATATAAAAAAGCTAAGGTAGATTCATATTTTATTATTGCTCCAGATGGCAATATAACAACTTCTAATGGTGAAGAATTATCAATATTCTTTACAAAATATATGAATGATTTATCATCTACACAACCTGAAAAGAATAGAACCTATGACTTTTATGGTGATGATTCTCAAGGGGTATTTAGAAGTGTTACTATAAACGGAAAAACATGGACTATAGGTATACGTTATAATTTAGTGTCTAATACTATTTTAATTGGATTGTTATCAATTTTTGCTGTATTATTTATAGTTAATATTATTTTATTAAGATATTTCGCAAATTATATCGCAAATGAAATAAAAAGAGTTTCTGATGCATTACTAAAAATTGTAGAAAATAGAAATATCGACCATAGTGCTAGATTACCAGTTGTTTCTAATGATGAAATTGGTGACTTAGTAAATGCATTTAATGAGATTCAGGATCTAACAAAGAATAATATAAATCAAATACATAATAATCAAAACATGCTTATAGAAAGAGAACGTCTTGCATCTTTAGGACAATTAATAGGTGGTATTGCTCATAACTTAAAAACTCCTATAATGTCTATATCTGGTGCTGCAGAAGGACTTACAGATTTAGTAACTGAATATGATAAATCTATTGGAGATAAAGATGTAACAGAACAAGATCATCATGATATTGCAAAAGATATGACATCTTGGATTGAAAAGATTAAAACATATACAGAATATATGTCTGATGTTATAACCGCAGTTAAAGGACAAGCTGTTAATTTCTCTTCTACAAGTAATATTCATTTTTACATGGATGAATTGCTAAAAAATATTGATATATTAATGAAACATGAATTAAAAAATGCTCTAGTTTCACTTAATATAATAAATAATGTACCTTCAAGTACTTATATTAATGGTGATATAAACTGCTTGGTACAAGTAATAAATAATATGATTTCAAATGCTATTCAATCATATAATGGTAAGCCAAATCAAAAAATAGATTTAATATTAAATGTTAAAGATAATAACATAATAATACAAGTAAGAGATTATGGGCCTGGTATTCCTAAAGAAGTTCAAGAAAAACTATTTAAAGAAATGATTACCACAAAAGGGAAAAACGGAACAGGACTTGGTTTATTTGTATCATATTCTACTATTAAAGCTCATTTTAATGGTGATATTAAATGTGATTCAGATAAAACTGGTACTACATTTTCAATTATTATTCCTTTACCAAAAACTGATAAATCTAATAAAACTGGTAAATAAATAGTTATATCAAAAGCGAAGATAAATTGGCAAATTTTACCTTCGCTTTTTTTGTACTTTTTTTGACTTTTTTCTTGCTTTTATATATTTTTATTTATATAATTTCTATATTAGGAGGTCTGTTATTATGAGAAAGAATCAAGTTACATCCAAAAGTGCTGATTTTAAAATAATCGCTGTAGATGATGAACAAGGAATTTTAGATTCATTATCTATATTTATGAAAAGATCTGGCTATGATTTTGTTGGCATAACAGATCCTATAGAAGCTATAAATCGCGTAAAAACAGAACATTTTGATTTAATGGTACTGGATTTTATTATGGATCCAATTCATGGTGACAAAGTCGTAGAAGAAATTAGAAAATTTAATAAAGATTTATATATTCTTCTTTTAACTGGTCATAAAGATTTGGCTCCACCATTAGAAACTATTCACGAGCTTGATATCCAAGGATATTGCGAAAAAAGTGATAAATTTGACCAATTATTACTATTAATAGAATCTGGATTAAAATCTGTAAATCAAATGCGAACAATAACTAGAATGAATGGCAATTTAGAAAAAGCTTACATAGACAGTATAGAAATATTAAGACACACTGTTGAAGCAAAAGATCCTTATACTAAAGGTCATTCTGACAGAGTTTCTGAATACGCAGTTCTATTAGGAAAAAAACTTAATTTGCCTGACGATGATATCGAAAAGCTAAAAATTGGCGGTCTTTTTCATGATATAGGAAAAATTGGTATTCCAGACAGCATCCTTCTAAAAGAATCTAAATTAACAGATGAGGAATATACAAAAATTAAAGAACATCCCGTAATTGGATATAACATTTTAGGAAATGCTGACATGTTTAAAAATATTCTAGATATCATAAAATATCATCACGAAAGATTTGATGGAAATGGATATCCAGAAAGATTAGCAGGAACAAATATCCCTTATCTTGCTAGAATCACTTCTATAGTTGATAGTTTTGATGCTATGACTTCAAAAAGAAGTTACAGAGATTCTTTACCAATGGACGTTGTAAAATCTGAAATATTAGAAAATTTGGGTTCTCAGTTTGACCCAGAAATAGGTATAGCTTTCCTAGATATTTTAGATAATGATTTTAATTCTATTAAACAAATACAAGAAAAGTACTAACTTTATTTGTATTTAATATAATTAATTAAGGAGGGGATTTAAAAATGGTTTTAACTGCTTCAGAAACAAGAAAGCAAGCCAGAGAATCTTTAAAAGGTAAATGGGGAGTTGTGGTTTTAATTACCTTAATATTTTTAGGATACTCATTTTTAGTAGGATTACTTTCTGCTATTCCTTTTTTAGGATTCTTAGTTTCTATAGCTGCTATTGTCATTGATATTCCAATAATATATGGTTTTATGATGACTATGATGAAGCTAAAAAGAGGAGAAAGTGTAGGATACTTTGATTTCTTTAAAGATGGTTTTACTAATTTTAAAAGAGCTTGGTGCCTTACAGGAAGATTACTTTTAAAAATGATTGCTCCGCTAATATTAATAATAGTTGCAATCATTATAATGGTAGTTTCTATTATCGCATCTTTGGCAACTGCATTTGCAGTAGGAATAAGTACTTCTACTTCTACTTTAGGTGGTGCTATAGTTGGTGTTAGTGCTTTAACAATAATAGCATATATCGTTGTACTTGCTGCATACATATGGCTTTTCGTGAAGTCATTATCATATGGTTTAGGTATATACCTTGCAATTGATAATCCAACTATGAAACCACTTGATTGTGTTAACAAAAGTAAAGAACTTATGGATGGAAATAAAGGTCGTTTATTCTGCCTATATCTTTCATTCATCGGATGGATTGCTCTAGCTGTTGTAGCATCTTTAATACCTTTTATTGGCTGGATAGCAGCAATCGCTGGTACTATTGTATTAACACCATATATTGGGTTTGCATCAATAGTATTCTATGAAAATAGAGCTGGTATAGATAGTTCTGCTACAGTTGCCGAAGGTACTGTAGATTCAACAGAAAACTCAGATGAAAATACAACAACAAATGAAATAAAAGAACAATCTGGTTCTCAAGATGTAAAAGCAGAAATAGTAGACATACCAAATTTAGACCAAAATAAAGATTAGATTCTTCTTCGGGATTTTGGTCTCTCGGGATTTTGGACGTTCTTTCGGGATTTGGGGACGTTCCTTAAATCCCGATTTTGTTTTTAATTTATCAAATAGTTAAAAAAGCCAAAAACTTCTTACACAATATGTATAAGAAGTTTTTTATTTATTTAAATTATCCAATTTTCATAGAAAGTTTTACTTTTTGTCTTTCATTATCTATTCCGATAACTTTTACTTTTACAATATCTCCAACAGACACGATATCTGATGGATTTTTAACAAATTTTTCACTCATCTCTGATATGTGGACAAGTCCATCATGTTTTACACCAATATCCACAAATGCTCCAAAGTCAATTACATTTCTAACAGTACCTGTTAATATCATACCTTCTTTTAGATCTTCGAATTTTAAAACATCTTGCCTTAGTATTGGCTTTGGCATATCTTCTCTTGGGTCTCTTCCCGGTTTTGATAATTCATCTAAAATATCTTTTAGCGTCATTTCTCCTACATTTAAAGCTTTTGCTGTTTCGGTTAAATTTATACTTCCTAATTTTTTTCTAAGCTCTACTAATTTATCTTTATCTTTTAAATCTTCTGTTCCATAACCTAAAGTCTTTAATAATTCTTCTGCTATGTCGTAGCTTTCAGGGTGTACTGCTGTATTTTCTAATGGATTAGTTCCATCTGGAATTCTAATAAATCCTGCACATTGTTCAAATGCAACTTTACCTAATTTAGGAACTTTAAGTAATTCTTTTCTAGTTTTTAACTTTCCATTTTCGTCCCTATATTTTACTATATTTTTAGCTATAGTTTTATTTATTCCAGAAACATATGAAAGCAGTGATGGTGTTGCAGTATTTACATCTACTCCTACCTTATTAACACTATCTTCTACAACTCCTGCTAGGCTTTCTTCCAATTTCTTTTGATTTACATCATGTTGATATTGACCTACACCTATAGATTTTGGATCAATTTTAACGAATTCTGCAAGAGGATCTTGAAGTCTTCTAGCTATAGATATTGCACCCCTTATAGAAACATTTATGTCTGGATATTCTTCTGTTGCAAGTTTTGACGCAGAATATACAGAAGCTCCTGCTTCACTTACTATGGTATATAAAACTTCATGGTCACATTTTTTTATCATCTCTGATACAAACATTTCAGATTCCCTTGAAGCTGTCCCATTTCCTATTGCAATCATATCTACATGATCTTTATTAATTAATCTTACTAATTCTTTTTCCGCTCCCTCTACGTCATTTTGTGGCTCTGTTGGGTATACTGTTGTAATATCTAAAACCTTGCCTGTTTCATCAATTATTGCGATTTTACAACCTGTTCTATATGCTGGGTCAAATCCCATAACTGTTATACCTTTTATTGGAGCACCTAATAATAATTGTTTTGCATTTTTACCAAATACTTTTATTGCTTGCTCTTCTGCTTTTTCCGTTAAATCTGATCTTATCTCTCTATCGATAGATGGTTCTATTAATCTTTTAAAACTATCTTGAATAGTATCTTTTAAGTACTGTGTAAACTGGTTTTCACCTTTTATTATATCTTTCTCTATTTTTTCTAAAATTTTATCTTCTTCTTTTTCTATTTTAACTTTTAAAAATTCTTCTTTTTCTCCTCTATTTATTGCAAGAATCCTATGACTTGGTATTTTATTTACATTTTCACTATAATCATAATACATTTCGTAAGCAGATTTTTCTTCTGGTTTTGTAGCAGTAGTCTTTATAATTCCTTTTGAATATACTATTTGCTTAATTAATTTTCTATATTCTGGGTTATCAGATATCATTTCTGCAATAATATCTAATGCTCCTTGTATTGCTTCTTCTACAGTTTTTACTTCTTTTTCTTCGCTTATATATTCAGCTGCTATTTCTTGTATATTTTTTGTCTCTTCTTGAGCCAAAATAATTTCTGCAAGTGGTTCTAACCCTTTTGCTTTTGCTACAGTTGCTCTTGTCTTCTTCTTTTGTTTATATGGTCTATAAATATCCTCTACTTCTGCAAGAGTAATAGCATTCTCTAAATCTTTTACTATCTCTTCTGTTAACTTTCCTTGCTCTTCGATAGAATTTGTAACTTCTTCTTTTCTCTTCTCTAAATTTCTTAAATAGTTTAGTCTTTCTCCAAAAGTTCTTAAAACTTCATCAGAAAGCCCGCCCGTTACTTCTTTTCTATATCTTGCTATAAAAGGAATTGTATTTCCTTCATCTATTAGTTTTATCGTGTTTTCTACTTGTTGTACCTTAATATTTAATTCTTCTGCTATAATTTGCTCTATTTTTTTCATTCTACTACCATGTTCCTTCCTAAAAATAAATATACCTCTTATCTTCTGATATTTTATGCTAAGCTTTCTCTATACTTTTTTAGTCCCGCTATCTCACTTATTTGATCCGGTCTTAAGACATAATCTTCTTCTGATACTTCTGTTACCCAATTAATATCTTTCGCAGTCATACCATACTCACAAAGTATATTTGCGTCTTCGAATAATTTTTCACCCGTTTCATGTTTTCTTCCATGTGTCTTTCTCTCTATATAACCATCATCATTTATAGTTGACGAAAAATGTATATGTGCTACATATTTTTTGCATTTTTCTTTATCTAAATATTTCTTTATAAATTCTTTCATTGGCTCATGCCAAATCTTTGCTTGGCAATATATGTGGCATATATCTATACATGCTCTAATATTGGGGCTATCTATTTGCTCACATAAATCTAGTACTGTACATGAATACCTTTCTCTCATCATAAATAGATTTTCTAAAAAAATTGTCACTTTTGTTCCTTTTAAAAATTCTGCAATTTCTTTAATATCTTCTAATGTTGTTAGTTTATGTTTTTTCATTATAAATTCTGTATGATATATAATATTTATTTTTATCCCATATTCATTAGCTAAGTCTATTAACTGCTTAAGCTCGCTATATATTAAATCTTTATTTTTATATAACAGTAACTCTATATCATACCCAGAAAGAGGTGGATGTACAGTTATTTCTTCTAAAGCTGGAAATTTTTTCATAAGTCTTCTTATTGGTTTTTCTGCTTCGAAATCGACTAATTTTTCTTCATCTTTAGCAAAATACTGTATCTCAACTCCTTTTTCTTCTTCTATATATTGGCTCATAGCCTCTATTCCTTCTAAAAATTCATTTGTTTTAGGATGTATTTTCATAGTAATTTATCTCCCCCGAGATTTAGAGAACTCCCTCTTTTCCCTTTTACTGGGATTCTAGCACCGTCCCCAAATCCCTATTTTCTATTCTAAGCCTAGGTATTCGTTATAAGTACATTCTTTGTCTACTACGCTTCCGTCTTTTTTAATATCTATTATTCTATTTGCTACAGTTTGCATTAATTGATGGTCATGTGATGCAAATATCATATTTCCTTTAAACCTTTCCATTCCTTCATTTAATGCAGTAATACTCTCCATATCTAAATGGTTTGTTGGTTCATCAAAAATCAAGAAGTTTGCACCTGATAACATTAATTTAGATAATACACATCTTACCTTTTCCCCTCCAGATAAAACTTTTACATTTTTTAATGCTTCATCACCAGAGAATAACATTCTACCTAAAAAGCTTCTTACATATGTTTCGTCTGGGTCTTTAGAGTATTGCCTTAGCCAGTCTGTTATACTTAAATCTTGAGTAAACAAGTAGCTATTATCTTTTGGGAAATATGCTTTAGTTATAGTTGTCCCGAATGATACTTCTCCTTCATCTGGCTCTAATTCTCCTGCAAGTATTTGGAACAATGTTGTTCTTGCATTTTCGTTATCTGCAATTATAGCAATCTTATTATCTGTTTTTACTGTAAAAGATACATTATCTAATACTTTCTCGCCATCTACAGTTTTACTTAAATTCTTAACTGTTAAAATATCTTTTCCTGGTTCCCTGTCTGGTTTAAAATCTATATATGGATATCTTCTATTTGATGGCTTTATTTCGTCTAATTGAATCTTTTCTAACGATTTCTTTCTTGATGTAGCTTGTTTTGATTTAGATGCATTAGCACTAAAACGTGCAATAAATTCTTGTAATTCTTTTATCTTTTCTTCTTTCTTCTTATTTGCATCTTTCATTTGTTTTAATGCTAACTGGCTAGATTCGTACCAGAAATCGTAGTTTCCTGGGTATACTTTAATCTTCCCAAAATCCACATCTGCGATATGTGTACATACTTTATTTAAGAAATATCTGTCGTGTGATACTACAATTACTGTATTTTCAAAATTTATTAAGAATTCTTCTAACCATTGAATAGTCTTTAAATCCAAATCGTTTGTAGGCTCGTCTAATAATAATATATCTGGATTTCCAAATAAACTTTGTGCAAGTAATATCTTTACCTTTTCCCTATCTTCAATTTCTTTCATTTGTTTATAATGATTTTCTGGAGATATTCCTAAATCATTTAATAAAGTTGCTGCATTTGTTTCCGCATTCCAGCCATCTAGTTCTGCAAATCGTTCTTCTAATTTCGCAGCTTTCATTCCATCTTCTTCTGAAAAATCTTCTTTAGCATAGATTTCTTCTTTTTCTTTCATAATACTGTATAATTCTTGGTTCCCCATTATAACAGCATCTAATACATTATATTCGTCATATGCAAAGTGATCTTGTTTTAAAATAGATATTCTCTCTCCTTTATCTACTGTTACATCTCCTTTGCTTGGTTCTAGTTCACCAGAAAGTACTTTTAAAAATGTAGATTTCCCTGCACCATTTGCTCCAATTATTCCATAGCAATTTCCTTTTCCAAATTTAATGTTTACATCTTCAAATAATATTCTTTTGCCAAAGCGCACTGTTACACCATTTACAGATAACATATTTTCTCCTCCTTTTTTAGCTTGCATTATTATATACCATTTATTATAATTTTACAACTTTAGGCTCTATTTTTACCTTCTCCAATTATTGTTTGTCTTTCGTCTTCTATTACTTTTAAAATATGCTCATCATCTGTTTTTATCATATCTAAATATTTTAGTGCTTCTTCATTTTCTCCATTTTTATATGCTGCTGTTGCTAAACTTAAAAAGTATGTGTTTTGTATATCATCACCTATAGGCTTTTCCTTCATATTTTTTAGCTTATCATAAAATATTTTAGCATTATCACTTTTTTGATATTCTCTCATTATTTTATTATATTTTATGCAAAACTTACGTGATGCTAGTTTTTCTATAAATAAAGTTATCACGAAATACAATATGCTAAACAATATTACAAAAACTAGTTGTGTAATTATAAATATTTTAATATCTGAAATATCAAAGTATTTAAACACAAAAAATATTATAAATTCTAATATTAAAAACACTACTAAATATACTTTATCCAACTTATTACTTTTCATTTGTTTTCTCCTTCTTATTTTATTATTAAATCAATAAAAGCAGATACAAAATTTACCCCTATACTATAAATTTTGTGTCCGCTATTTAAATTAATTTAGCATATCCTTCTTTTTTAACCATACTACAGAAATAATAGTAAGCAATGTTGCTATAAAAATCATTATCCAGAATCCCAATATATTTCCCTCAAACGGTAATTTTACATTCATCCCCCAAAAGCTTGCAATCATTGTTGGTACTGCAATTATTATAGTAATTGAAGTTAATGATTTCATAACCCCATTTAAGTTGTTTGATATTATAGAAGCATATGCATCCATTGTACCATTTAAGATATCGCTATACACTTTACTCATTTCTATAGCTTGTTTATTTTCTATTATTGCATCTTCTAAAATGTCTTCATCTTCATCATATAATTTTATATTCTTTATTTTTAAAGTTCTTTCCATAACCGCTTCATTTGATCTTAATGATGTTGTTATATATACTAAAGATTTCTCTAAACTTAGTAATTTTAATAATTCTCTATTTTTCATGGAATTTTTTAATACATTTTCTGCAATTTCTGTTTCTTTATTAATCTTTTTTAGGTATTCTAGATAATCTGAAGAATTGTTATACATCATTTGTAAAATAAATCTACTCTTTTTATATGTACAAAAACTTTTTACTTTTCCAGTTTCAAATTTTTTTATTAAACTACATTCTCTTAAAGTTACTGTTATGAAAAAATCATCTCTTACTACAATCATACCTATAGGCATTGTTGCATACATATATCCACCACTTTGTGATTTCTCAGTAACTGGTATGTCTATAATGAATAATATTGTGTCATCTTCGTCTTCTACGTCAATTCTGGCTTTTTCTTCATTATCTAGTGCATATCTTATAAAATCTTCTTTTATATTAACATTTTGGCAAACTTCTTTTATTTCTTCTTCCGAAGGATCTACCATATGTATCCATGTTCCTCTTGTATATGTATCTACACTTTCTAGTTTATTTGTTTCCAAGTTTGTATTATATAGTTTTATCATATTATAAACCCCTCCTACTCTTTTTGTTTGCCTTGTGAATTCAAAAAGGGATTTTAGGATCGTCCCCCAAATCCCTCATTGTTAAATATAGGAGCTTTAATACTAAAGCTCCTATTAAACTCCTATTATTAAGTTTACATATTTTTTATTTCTTTGTCAAGTTCTTACTATAAAACTTTCTTCTTTATTACTACAATTCCTGCTACCAATATTCCTAAGCTTACTATAGCAATAACTATTAATGTTAACTGTCTGTTTGCACCAAATGGTACAACAAATGTTAATACTTCTGCTCGTCCAGTATCCACCTCTTCTATATTTTTAAGTGTTGATGGATATGTATTACCTGGAATTTCTACTACTTCCTTATTAGTAGTATCTTCATAATATGGTCTTCTACCATTATCTATAGTTAATCTTATAACTTCTGCTATATTCTGTATTTCATCAGCATTTGATGTATCTTCTGTTCTTGCAATAACTCTTGTAAGAGTTAAGACATCAGTTAAGTTTATTTTATCATTTCTTGCTAATTTTGCTTTTACACCATTTAAATCTGTAACCAAAATTTCGTCTATAGTTTTATTAGCTTCGTCAAATGCTCCTGCCTCTAATAAAGTATCTCTATAAGAATCTGGAAGGTTCTTATTTTCTCTCTTGCTTGCAAGAATTTGCCACAAGTCATTATTGCCTTCTATTCCCCATTCTGATACAGAATTGTTTCCTGTTGCAGTTGTATTATTTATCGTTACCTTTCCATTTGCTTTGGTAAGTTCTACATCATATTGTAATACATTTGGCACATATTCAATTACGCTAGTAGGCTCAATTCTATTCATTGTACTTCTATCTTTAACTACACCTGTAACATAATATGATTTTTCGTTATAGTCTACTTCACTATGGTTTTTTATCTCTAAAGTATATCGTACATTTAAAGTTGAACCATATAGTAAGTTTTCATCTACAGTACCTTGTACTAATCCAGTAGATACCATATTTCCTCTATCATTATATTTGTTTTCTTTCCATGTTAAGTTTGAGGTTGATTGGTTTGTATCAAATATCGTTGTACCATCTGTTGATGTCAATTTAATATGTGATACATTTTTTCCTAGTACAATCTTTGTTCTTGGTCTTTCTATAATACCAAAATCCACATTTTGTACTTTATATGATGTTTTTTCATCCTTTAAGTACTCTATTTCCATCGCCATTTTAGCTGTATTTGCAGTCATATACGTTTTCTCTGCTAACGTTTCCAATAAATCAGAATTATTTGTTCTTGTTGCATTTAGCACTTTTGCAATATCATATTTGTAATCTTTACTATAAGAATTTACTACTTGTCTTCTACCTTCATAATCATCAACCGCATCATTCTTACGTGGTGAGGTATTATTATACCAGTATAAATCTTTGTAATCTCCTTCTGTATAAATTGTAGATTTATAGTCTTGACCTGTATACATTTGATTATTCTTTTGAGGATTTATTAAGCACTCCTTATCACCATAAGTAAATTTAATTAGATAATCTCCTGGAATATATCCTGATAACGTGTAACTTCCATCTTGATTACTTCTTGTCTCTACTTTATTTAAAGTATCAACATCTTCATTGTTTTGGCAAAGTAATTCTACTTTTACTTTATTTACAATATTTTCTCCACTTGTATATTGTCCATCACCAATTCTTTCATTATTATTTAATTTATCTTCAAGTGGTGAATCCTCGAATACAGTACCTGATATTGTTCTTGGTGTATCATCTCTTATAAGTTTTAAGCCAGGTGCAACATCTGCATCATCCTCAAATACTGCCATACTACGTTTTGATTTTTCGTCTCCTTTTAGGCTTTGGTAAGCATCTGTCTTAGATTGTTTTACAAAGTTTTGAACATTAGAAGATGTTGGGTTCATGTTGTCTGGTGTTGAGTCGCAGTCTATTAATCCTGCATTTTCTCCTGCATTTGCCATTACCCTTCCCTCTGTATCTTTTCTTGTATCTGTGTATGTGTTCTTATATCCTGCAATTTCTGCATAATTTTCTTCGGTTGTTTCACCTTTCGATAATAGTTCTCTTAAGGTGCCATATGAAACTTTATATTGCATAAAAATCCATTTTTTATCTGTTATTCCTACATTTGATAAACTTGTTGTATGTATTTTATTATATGTCTTACCATTTCCAGATACACTACCTGAAGAACTCCAATTTATGGCTTTTCCATTTTCGTCATAAGAATTTACTAATTGATATGATGTATCTGCATAGTCATTCAAGTCTAGTACATATCCCGTAATTTTACCAACTGATTGGTTCTTTATTTGTATTTTATATGTTACATATACTTGTAATTTATCTGGATCAGAATCATATTGTGCAGTTGATTTATATTGTAAGTCTGTTTTTCTTAGTTCTCTTTCATAATCTGGTATATCTGTACCTCTTATCGTTACTTCAAGTTCTTCTCCTGCGCCATTATATTCATATGTATGGCTTTTTCCATTTATTGATACATCAACTTTTACTAAGTCTTTTCTTAAGTTTAAGTCAAATATATCTCTTTCTTTAATACCTAAATTGATATTTTTTAATTCATCTGTTGTATTATTTTTTCCATATGTCTTTTTATTGTTTGGTCCATCAGGGCCAGTATATGCATAAATGTTAAATGCACTATTTGATGTATCTGTCCATTTTGGAACAGTATGATTTGCGTTTACTGGAGTAAATTTATTATTAAATGTACGTCTTTCATTTAATCCTTCTGTTGCATATGATCTAAATTTTGCTGCTGCTGATGTTTCATTATACGTTGTTGCCTCATAAATCTGTCCATTATATTTAAATCTTATATAATAATTATATGCCTTTGTACGATGTTTAAACTCGTATTTTCCATTAGAATCTGTATATTTAGTTTCTAATTCTTGGTTGTTGTCTGCTCGGTACAGTTTTACTTCTATTCCTTCTACAACTTTATCTCCGCTATCATAATATCCATTAGGTGGTCCATTTGCTTTTCCTGTTTTAGCATCTAAGAATACTATACCACCTATATCTATATAACTTTCATTATATACATACATAGTAGAATCATCATCTAAATTTACCTTCATATTTGTAAGGTCTGTAAATTTTTTGCCATTCATAGTTGCATATCCTTCAATTTCAAATCCATATGGCACATATACTTCTTTTATTATGTAATCACCTATTAATACTTCGTCTAATAGTAAGTGACCACTACTATCTGTTGTTCCAGAATATTGTTTTTTACCATCACTCCACAATTCATACTTAGCACCAGGTACACCTACATCAGGTAAATATTTATCTCTTTTATATATGTTTAATTCTATTATTCCTAATGCTCCTGGAAGCTTAACATGATCTTCTTCAGTGTCTGAATCTGTTTCACTTCCCCAACACTCTAATATCTGGCATTGGCTTGGATCCCAACATCCATATCCACCATGAGAACCTCCAGTTGCATAACAATGTAATTCATATCTATATTGTGATTCTACGTATAATGTTCCACTAACATATACTGTTACACTTTTAATCTCTTTTACCCCTGTTGATTTTTTTACATATATGTAAAAATTTTGACCACTAACTATATTGCTTACACTATAATTTCCATTACTAGATGTCGAATTATTTTTTAATGTTACTGTTCCTTTGTCTGTACTTATAACAACTTTTGTTACACTTCCTGTGTAATTTACTTTGTACGCACCTATTTGGTATGTACTATCATTATATTTCTTCCAGCTAACTTTTCCAGTATTAGAAGAAATACTCGCTCCAGAACCTGTTCTACTTATTTCATATAACCATGTTCTAGAAATAACTTGATAGTAATGTGAACCACCAGAAGCAGAACCACATAGTGGCTTTTCTCCTTGTTGTGTACAGTTATATGGTTGTGATGGATCATACTCTATTAGATTATCAAATATTATATTAAGTCCTGTTTGTCCAACATAATAGGCATATGTTTTTCCCGAACCAAAGAATAAATAATAAGCTAATAATATGAGCAAACATATTAGTATTCTCTTTATTACTTTCATTTTCTCCCTCCCCTCTATTATCTATATTTCTTAATTATAAATAGTCCTACTCCAATTATTGCTAATAAAGCAACCATTCCTAAGATATTTAATACTATTCTACCTGTACTTGTTCCTATAATTAATTGTGCATTTGATGTATTATTCTGCGTATTGCTTTCTTGTATATTATTACCATCTGTTGCATTAATTGTTGCAACATTATTAATTATTCCTAAATTATCATTTGTTAGTTTTATTGTTGCAATTAGTTTAATTTCTCTTGTTTGTCCTACTTCTATTTCACTTAAATTTGTATAACGAAGTTTTCCGCCTTCTTCATACCAACCGCTATTTGATGATGCATCAAATTCTAAATCTTCTGGTAATTCATCTATAATTTCTGATATATATGCCTTAGATTCACCTAAGTTTGATATTTTGATAGTGTATTCTACCATTACTTCTGTTCCAACTAAATTTCTAGCTGCAACTTCTAATTTTCCTATTCTTGTTCCTTTGTCATAACTATAATTTTGTTCTTTACCTTTTGGATTTACTGTTCTAATTCTGCTAAGCGATTTCTCTATAGAAACATCAAAATTTCCTAATTTTATTAATCCCATATTTATAGAATTAATATTACTATTTGTTATTTCTATTACATCTGTCATTCCAACATATTCTAAATTTCCTCCTATAGTAGCTGTTCCAGCAATTGCTTTAGAACTTAATGTATCGTTTACTCCTTCTTGTCTATAGTTTGTTATTTTATATATATTTCTATCATATTTAAATATAACAATATATCTACCTGCTGGTAATCCACTTAATGTATAACCTGTAGAAGTTGAAGTTGCTTTTATATCTGCTCCTGTAGAATCTTTTACAATCTCTGATGTATCAGCATTTACAATCATTATTTCATTTCCATCTAATAATTGTTCTGCTGAATCCAACGCACCATTCTCATTACTATCTAGCCATATTGATCCACTAATACTATATGTATTTGATGGGTCTTCTGGATTGTTTGGGTCATCTGGATCAGTTGTTCCACTTCCATCTCCTTTAGCATAATGTTTTACTTCATTTGATGTTGTTGATTTTACATATTCTCCATATACCCTTGAAACATTTGTTAATGTTGTATCTTGTTCTATATCTTGAACTGTTGCTGTAATTTTAATATTTATTACTCCACTTGGTGGTAGCATTGTAGGTATTGTTAATTCATTCTTTTCCTCATCATAATTTGGACGTCCCTCTGAAGTATTTGTAGTAGATGAATCTCCTTCTTGATCTAATGTTTTTGATAAATCATAATTTTCATTAATCTCAATAAAGTCAGTATTACTTCCTGTTCCATTTATATATCTGTTATATTCTAATGTATCTGCAATTATTTCTTTAGGCAATGTATCTACTATATAAATTTGTGAATAAATTTTATCGCTTTTGTTAGTTACCTTTATATTATATGTAATTTGGTCTCCTGCTTTTACTTCTTGATTTTCTGTAGGCGAACTTTTTTCTATTGTTACCTCTGCAGCTTCTATTTTATTTTTTGCAATATTTGATTTATATGTTTCATTATCTACAAAAGTATTTGCAAAGATATCAATAGAACTGTCTATAATATCTAATGTTGTTACTTTTGCTAAAAATTCAAACTCGGCTTGTTGACCACTTTTTAAAGTTTTCATATTAAATGTTAATAAATTATTATCATTAACTTCGATTGTTGTATTGTTTTCGTCATCTGTACCAAGTCCGTTAGAAATTACTTTTGGTTCTGTTACTAATATTTCTTTAGGTATTTGTATAGTTGTTGTTAAATCATTGATATCTTCATCTGTTATGTTATTTATAATAAAACTATATGTATATTCATTACGATCAACCATATATGTTCTCTTCATAAAAGATAATTCTGTTTTTATTTTAGCTTTTTTAATAATATTAGTTAATTTTTGTGTACTTTGTTCTATTCCATTTATTTTTAATATAAAGTTTGTTTCTACAGTTTTAGTTTCTTCATTATCAGCTAAATTCTTTACTCTTAATTCATATTCTATTGTTTGTGTTTCATTAACTTCTAATTTATCTATAACAAGTTGTACTGTCTTTTTTTCTGGCTTTTCTGTATATACTCCAATATAATTTCCAGCTGTACTATCTCCATCAGGATCTGAATATGGAGTTTCATTTTTTTCAAGATAAACTAAGTTTTCAGGTATAGGCATTTCTATTGAAATGTTTTCTATAGCACTAGAACTGTTATTCGTAACATCAACCTTAAAGTTAATAACTTCTTGTTCGTGTATTTCCATATTATCTTTTAAAATAGTATCCCCTAATTTTGGTGTAATTTGCATATTTATAGAATTTTCAGCTTTAACATTGTTGTTATCAGTAATAATATTATTTGAAATATTAGGTGTTTCTAATCCTAAAGTTTGTGTACTTTCTAGTTCTTGATTATTTATATTATATTTAACAGTATATGTAGCATAAGTCTTTAAATTTGGTTGTAAATTACTTGGAATTTTTATGTTATACATAAAATCCAATTTAGTTCCTACGCCAATATTAATGTCTAAAACAATTTTATATGATTTTATATTTTCAAAATTGCTTATATTTTCTTGCCAAGAAGAACTATCTTCTGTAGGTTCGCTTTCTTCTGAATAATAAATTTTTCCATTTACTCCGTTTGTTTTTAAAGCCTCAGTTAATGTTGTATTAAATGAGCTTCCTAAATCTTCTCCATTTATTTTTTTATTATTTTCAAAAGGTATTCTTCCTAAAATTCTTACATTGCTCATATCAGACTGATAATTATTAACTAATATAGTATTTATTTGAGCATTCTTTTCATTTGACTCAATTGGTAGTTGCCCCATAACTACATTTTCATCCATTGTTCGTTTTGTTTCATTTTCTGCATAGCCACTTAATTCACTTATTGTAATCAATCCTGATTTAGCAACTATATTGAATGGTACTTCCATACTATCTTTACCTTGTAGGCTATATTCTGTAGCTTTAGCTAAGTCATTAGAATAATTTAATTTTATACTACTAGTTTTACTTGGAACTGTGTCCTTTAATCTTATTACTGCAGGAATTATTATTTTTGTTCCTTCTTGTATACCTAGTTTATAATTTGTTTCTTCTCCTGTTAGTTTTAATACTAATACTCTTCCATTTTCCTCTAAACGTGCATACTCAAATTTTAGTTCTTCATTATATACTAAAGAAATTTCTCCTGCGTTTATACTTTCTATTTCTTCTGGTAAATTAATCCTAATCTCTGGATTTTTAAATAAGTCATATTTATTGCTATTAGTTACTAAACTTAATGTTAAATTCACATTGTTATCTACAAAAGGCATTAGTTCTGTATTATCCATTTGCAAATCTATTTTTGTATATGTTTCATTTAAATTTAATAAGCTTTCATATTGTTTTGTTAAATTAATTTTTTCTTTTATTGCATAAAACTCTTTTGTTTGATTAATATTATAATTTAACTTTGCATCTATTACTTTATAATTTCTTAGTTCTAGAACGCCTTCAACTTGAGGTTTGCTAATTTCTATTCTTATATTAGTTTGGGCATTTTGATATATTACTTCTAATTCTCCATTACTATTTTTAGCTGTGTTTTTATTTATAGTAGCAATCAGATTACTCTTACTATCGTACACATTTATATAACCTTCTGTGCCAAGAACTTTTTTAAATAATTCTTCTTTTACAGCTAATGATTTATAATATATTTTGTTTGTTAAAATTTCGTACCTTTCTGTTACAAAAGAAGGTTCCATAGTCATTATATTAATGCTATTATTTGTATCTTTATTGTTTATGTTTAGCCTATAGTTTAAATTATAGCCTGTTTCATTATAATTATCATAAAGAAAGCCTTTATTTATAGTATCTGTTGTAAATATATCTGCAGTAATATTATCTCCTACTTGTTCTGTGAATTCATAATTGTTTTTATTTTCTTTAGAAATCACATCTACTTTTGAATATAATTTCATATCAGCTTTAACATAAGTCGTTACTTGTAGTTTGTTTTTTAGTAATTCATTAGTATTCTGATCATAAATGTATGTAAGTATATATTCATCTAATGCGTCATAGAAGGCAATCTCTTGATTTTCATTTACATTATTATTTACAGCAATCTCTATGTTCCCTGTATTTTGATCATATTTATAATTATTTGTACCAAAATTTTTACCAAACTCATCTCCATTTGTACCTTTTGTACTGTTAGCAAATACTCTTACTTCTGAAGGTAATACATTGTTAACTTTAGGTGCTGTAATGCTTAATTTAGTTTGCTCTATAGGGCTTTTTCTTTCTATCTCTTTTATATTTATCTTTTGTTGTATTAATGTCCTTTCTCCAAAGGGTAAAACATTTGTAATATTTGATGTTAACTCAAAATCGGTATTTAAATTCCATTTAAGTCTAATTTTTAATTCTTTTTTAACCTCTATATTTTTACCGCTATCATTTATATATATAGCTTTCATATTAACAGTTGTTTCTTTATCCAAATAATCTAATCTTAAATTATCATTTTTTTGCATAGTTAATGGTATCTCTAATGTAGTTGCATCATTTATGTCGCTTAAATTTATAGTGTTATTTTCTATACTTTTAATCATTTCATTTTGTATTGTTTGCATACCAAAGTTAGGCTCATTAATAGATATCTGCATATTCGTCAAATATCCTGCACCCACATTTATCTCAATTTTTAGTTTTGCGACACTCTCATCTACAATTTCTACACTATGTTTTCTCTCTTGATTCTCCCCAAAATAGACATCAAAGTTTACATTTCTGTTATTGGTATTGTTTCCTTGTTTTTCTAAGTCATCTATAGCAGCATAAGCATTAGTTGGTATTAAAATGATTTCACTTATCATAATAACAAAAACTATTAGAACTGCTATTAATTTGTTACAACTGTTATTTTTGGTTTTCATGTTTTACCTCCTATTTTTGTATATATTTTGTATATACCATTTTTCTTTTATAAAATACATACTATATTATTATATAATTATAGCCACCCATTTTTTATAAGTAAATATGCCCTCCTTCTCATTTTTTTCATATAACCACTATCTCTCTACGGCTCTTCATTTTACATTTTAATATTATTTTTTCTTTACATTTATTTCTTTAGTATTTTTGTCTTATGAAATTTTATAGACACATAAAAAAAGAGCAAAAATTTGCTCTTTTTTTGTTTTTATACTAACTTCACTATATTAAACTGACTTTTACTATGGTAAGTATTTTGCTGGGTCAACTCTTTGTGAACCATTTACCCTTACTTCGAAGTGTAAATGTGCTCCACCCTTAGGGTTACTTGGTGTTGGTCTTGGACTTACGTTTCCAGTATTACCTACTGTCATTATTTGTTTCCCTTGTGATACTCTTTGTCCTTCTTTTACTAATCTACTTCCCGGCTTACCATGGGCATATAATGTTATATTACCATCATCATGTAGTATTGCTATATATTCTCCGTAACTTCTGTATTTCCCTATTAAATTTCCATTTAAATCGTAATTTGGAATTGTTCCTGTTAATGTTTCTGAAATAACTACTGTTCCACTTTTTGCTGCTACTACTGGTTTTCCATAGTTACCTCCAAAATCTGCTCCGCCATGACCAGAATATCCATAAAAACCACATGTTATATTAGCCTTGCTTAACCCTGGAATTGGACATATATATCCTTTTGAACTAGTTCCACCTGAACCGCTACTATTACTTCCGCCAGACGAACTATTTCCATTGTTGCTTGAATTGTTATTATTGTTGTTTTTATTTGCATTTGCTATTTCTTCAAGTCTTTTATCGATAGCAGCTTTATCTTTTTCGAATTGCGCTAAGTCTGCTTGTAGATCCTTTGCTTCCCCTTCTAAATCATCTATGTATTTTTCTTTTTCTTGTTTAGTAGCATTTAGCTCTTGAGTTTTTACTTCTTTTTCACTTTTTAATGTTTCTACTTCGGCTTTATCATTTTCTAGCGATTTCTTTGTCTCTTCTATTTGCTTTTGTTCATTTTGTATTTGCTCTAATAAATCTAAATCATATGAAGCTAATTCTGATATTAAATAATAATTAGATATAAACTCAGTTAAACTAGTAGAAGATAACAATAAATCTATGTAAGATACACTTCCATTCTCGTAAATTGTTACTAATCTTTCATCTAATAATTTAGAATTCTCATCATATGCTTTTTGTTGTTCTTCTAATTTCTTTTCGTTTTCACTTATGTTAGTGTTTAATGTATCTAACTTATCATTTAATGAATCTATAGAACCTTGATATTCATCTATCTTTGTTTGAATATCATCAACTTGTTTTTCTGTATCTGTTTTGGTTGTATTTACATCATTTAATTGTTCTTTTGTTTTATCTATTTTATCTTGTAAATCTTTTGAATCTTGTGATGAAACTCCTAAAGATATATTGGTCATAATCGTTATCGCTACTATTAAAATAGCCAATATCTTTTTTAGCATTTGTTTCATATAAATTTCTCCTTTATAAGTATTATATTGCTTTATTTTGCGCTTTCTTTTAATATTGCAACTAATAACTCATTTTCTTGTATTTTAAATGTTTTACCTTTGTATGTATATTCTTCCCCTGTCTTATATACTAAATATCCTGTATTCATTAATTTCTGAGATATTAGACTTAAAAATGTTATAGAATCTTCTTCTGACAAATTTAATTTCATTCTAACCTCATAGAATGAAAATTTTATTATTTCTCTATTCTGTGCTAGTTTTGCATTTAAATAATTATCTACAAATTCTAACGTCATTCTAATTCTCCTTATCTTTTTTGGTATAATATCATATTTTAAATAAAAAAACAACACTTCGATATAATAAGTGTTGTTTGGTGCACCACCGGGGGGTCGAACCCCGGACCTTCTGATTAAGAGTCGACGCGACATTACATAAAGTTATAAATCTTAAAATGCTTTCTTTTGAACATTTTATCATACAAAAGTAGTGTTTACAAGTGGTTTTGAAGATTTTAAAAAATTTATTATAGTTTATTAAGGTTTACCAAAGTTTATTAAAATTTATTATAAAATTACAAAAATGGGGAATTTTTTAGGTTGAATTTGGTGCATATTCCCCAATTTCGACTAAATTTTTCTTGCATATTGTAGAACATAAAATCTTAAAATAGTGCAACTTAAATGTACTATTTTTTATAAGAAGGAATGATTTAAAATGATACAATTTATAATTGGTTTAATTGTAGGGGCTAATGTTAGCCTCTTTTTATATGCCTGTATTATTGCAGGAGCAAAGTCAGATAAGGAGGTGATTTATATTGAAGATACGCAAAATTATAGCAAAAAGCAATGAAGAAATTGCAATACTTGTAAAAAAAGGACATGAATTAATTTCAATTACCATTGATTCCAAAGGTAATATTGAGGTAAATGGTTTTGGTGATGATATGGTATTATTAGAAGAAATTGCTAATTTGCAATTAAAAAATCAACAAATGGAAAATAACCTTATAGATACCATTATGAGAATTGAAGACATAGATGAAAAAACTTTTATGAAGGATGAGGAGGAATAATTTTGAAAGAAAAAAGGTATTATTGGTTAAAATTATATGATTCTTTTTTTGATAACAAAACAAGTAAATTCCTTCGTAAATTACCTGATGGAGATAAGATACTATTAGTTTATTTAAAATTACAATTAAAACTTCTTAAAAGTGAAGGAATTTTTGTATATGAACATTTATGCGATAGTATGGCCGAAGAAATTGCTTTAACGCTCGATGAAGATGTAAATATTATTAAATTATTATTAACAGCATTGGAAAAAACAAAATCTATCGAATTTTTTGATGAAAATACACTTATGCTATCAGAAATGCAAGACTTAATAGGTAGTGAAGGATCAAGCGCTGCAAGAGTTAGAAAACATAGAGAAAAATATAAAATGTTACAATGTAACAGTGAAGTAACAAATAGTAACGAGCCTGTAACAAATCTGTTACGGAGAGATAGATATAGATAATAAGATGATGAATAATATATTTAATTTAATAATAAGTAAAAGCGACAAAATACCTCAAAACTTGTATGAAATAGTAGATAAATTAGAATTTAATTATACTGAAGAAATATTTAATACTCTAAAAGATGATAAAAAAGAAATGCTGAAGGTTATCTTATATACCCTATATGAATTAGAAATAGAAAATTTCCAAAACATATTAGCAAGAGTAAAAAGAGAAGATTTAATAAATTTATATAATCTTTGTAAAAGTTATGATATAGATAATTTTTTATCATACTACAAAAAAACTATTATTAATAAATATACTGACAATAGCACCTAAAAAGGAGATGTTTATATGTTAGATAGTTATATGAATAATATTGAAAATATTGTATCTTCCACTCTATTTATAGGTTTTAAAATTACTTTGATAATATTAGTATCTTTACTGATAATATCTCTAATGTTACTAGCAATAGGGTGTTTGATAAAATCACAAAAGATGAAATCAAAATTCTTAATAGCTGTTCCTAGTTTATTGATAGGAATAATTTTTTTCTTATCAATTCCACCTACCTTTATATATTTTAAGAATTTGATTTAAGTGTATAGTAACTCTCCTTAAAATTTGTCCAAATAATTTATAAGGAGATGATATTTAGTGAATTTTAAAAATCGAAAAAAGCATTTAGTTCCTAAAATAAAAGCAATTGGAACTATGATTACATTGTTTGCTATAAAAGCTAATATGTGCTTTGCGACAGAAGGTGGTACAACTATTGGAACTGCAGAGGTAGAAACAGCAACTGAAAATATAAAAAGAGTAATTACAAGTATAGCAATGCCTCTTGGTGGAGTACTTATATTTGCTAGTGTAGTTATAGCAGCAATAAAAATGATAGCAAACTCAAATAACCCTCAAAAAAGAGCTGAAAGTATTGGTAGTTTGGCCTGGATATGTGGTGGAGGTGTTATATTAGGAGCATCTTTAATAATTGCCGGTATAATCATAAATATTGCAACAAATAATTCTGGAAATTTACTTGGTGGATAGGTGATTATTTATGAGAGTATTTAAAGTTCCTTTTGATATAAAAAGGGAAGAAAAAATTTTTGGTGGTTATTTAAGTTTAAGACAAGTTGTTTATTTAATGCTTGGTGCATCTAGCCTATCTCTTTTTGCTACACCATTACCAATAGCATTAAAAATATTACTTATCTTTTTTATTATAAGTTTCTTTTTATTGTGTACTTTTTTGAAAATTGGTGAGCAGAACTTTGATAAGTTCTTTTTTTATTTCATTAAATATCTCTTTCGCAAGAAATATTTTGTATATAAGAGGTGTTTAAAATGGTAATAATGATTATATTTTTAGTTTTAACTGTTCTATTTATCATAGGTACAGTTATTTATTTAAACAATAAAAAGAAAAATGTAAATGCACCAAAGCATAGTGCAGAAACAAAAGATAAAGATAAAAGTAATAAAAAAGGAAAAAAACAATTAACAGATATTTTGCAGATAAAAATTAAAGATAATATTATTTGTTTAGGTAATAGATATTCAAATGTAATTAAATTAGGAAATATTGATTATAATATGCTTTCAAATTCTGAACAAGATTCCATTGAAAATGTACTTATTCAAACAGCACTAGCAATAGATTATCCTATTCAATTTTTTTCTACAACAGAATTTATTGATACAAGCAAGGTTATATCTTTAATTAAACAAAATAAAACAAACAACACAAAAATTAGAGAATATAAAGAATATCTTATTGACTATCTACAAAATCTTATGGAAAACAGGACTATTTCTGTTGTAAAGAATTATGCAATTATCAGTTATGATGGTACATATGAAAAAGCTATTGAAGAATTAAATAGGAAGTCATTATCTTTTACAGGAAATTTACTTAGAGCTAAAATTGTTTGTGAGATATTAAACGAAGATGACTTATATAATTTGATTTATAGAGAATTAAATAAAAATTCTGCTATAAATATTAGCAACTTAAAGGAAGGAGGTAAAAATTTATATGTTGGGAAAAAACAAAAAGCAAAAAGAAATAAACATATTTAATAATATTCCTACAATGGCAGATATTTTATTACCTGAAACATTACAAGAAAGAAAAGATTATTTAGTTTTAGGATATAACAAATATACAAGAATTTTTGCAATGACAATTTATCCGGAACAAACTTGGGTAAGTTGGCTTGATGATCTATTTCATATAGGTAATATAAATATTTCTGTAAAAATTGAGCCTTCAAGCAATGGAAATGTAATCAATCAATTAACAAAAAAATTAGTTCAAAGTCAATCTGAATATGCTACATATAGTCGACAGGGAAATATCTTACATCTTCCAGAATTAGAAAAACAAATTGGAGATTTAGAAGATTTACGAATGCTTATACAAACTAATCAAGATAAACTCTTTTTTGCTACAATATTCATATCAGTAAATGCTGAAACTTTAGAAGATTTAAATGAAAAGACAAAGATATTAGAAAGTGAATTAAACAAAAAAACGGCTATGATAAGAACATTAACTTTTAGGCAAGTTGAAGGATTAAAAACAATATTACCTACTGGAGAAGTTCCTATTCCTAATTACGAAAGAAATATGGTCGCAGGTCGGCATTGCTACACTTATTCCTATATCAAATCCTAATCTTTCACATGATAGAGGTATTTTTATTGGAAGAAATATGTACACAAATGCACCCGTATATGTAGATACATTTATTGGTCCTCCCACTCTCCCCAACCCTCATGTATTTATATGTGGTACTTCTGGTGGTGGAAAGAGTGTCGCTCTAAAAACATTAACTGCAAGAAACATTGCAACAACAGGTTGCGGTGCTTTTTTTATTGATGTTGAAGGAGAATATACCAACCTTACTCGAATGCTTGGAGGAAAAGTTATAAAAATTGAACAAGGAAAGTCAGCAGGAGTAAATCCTTTTGAAATAGAACCTGATAAAAAAGGAAATAAGCAATTTATAAATATTTTAGATAAAGTTGCAGAGATAAGAGCATTACTTGGAACTATTTGTAGGAATTATGGAAGGACATTAACAGGAACTGAAAACACAGAAATTGAGGTAATTGTAAATCAATTATATGCAGAAAAAGGCATTACAAGTGATGTAAATTCACTTTTTGAAAAAAAAGGTGGAAAACTAGACAATGGAAAATATGCTATAGGAAGGATACCTAAAAAAATGCCAACTCTTACAGATTTTCAAAAAAAGTTGAAAGAAAGAGGTAATTGTGAAGAACTATCAAATATATTAGTTCCTTTTTTGAAAGGCAATTCATTGCGGTATGTTTGATTGTGAAAGTAAAATTCTATCAAGTGAAGATATAATTTGTTTTGATATGTCAGAAGTAAAAGATGAATTTACCAAGTTATATTCTAGTTTTGTAATATTAACATGGGTTTGGCAAAAATATGTACTAAAAAATAGAGAAAAAAAGAAAATAATTGTATGTGATGAAGCATGGTTATTTTTAAAATATCAGGAATCAGCTGAATTTTTAGTGAATGTGGCTCGTAGAGGCCGTAAATATAATGTTCCTTTATTTATTCGGAAGTCAATTTATTGATGAATTTTTACGGCTGTGATGAACGGAAGAACAATCATTAATATATGTTCAACAAGATATATCTTTAAGCAAAGTCCTGGTAGTGTGGATGCAGTAGTAGAATTTTTTAATTTATCTGAAGGTACAAAAAATTTCTTAACTGCTGCTAGTCCTGGTCAATGCATTATAAGTCTAAATAATAGTGTTACTGCAATCAAATTTGTAATAACACCTTATGAAGAACAATTTGTATTTACCTAAAATATAGTGTTTCCTACTGCCCTATTATTTAAAGTAGGAGGCAATAATTTGAAAAAAGTAATAAAAAGTTTTGTAATAGTAATTACTCTAATCTTTTTATTATCTCCGTTTTGTTTTGCAGAAGATGTGGATTTCAAAGAACAAGTAAAGCAAGAAGATCGGTAGCCTTTTTGAAAAAATAATTGCAGAATGTATACGGTGGTATTGCACAAACAGTTTTTGATTTCACAACTGGAGAAGATGCAAATGTAGGATTTAAAGACTATGATGAACTGATTTTCAATAACAAACAAAATAGTGATAATTTATCCCCTTTTACTAGTGAATTGTGGAATAAAACGATGAATTGGTACAAAGTTTTTGCAATAATTTCTGGAACTTTAATTTTAATTGCTGTTTTTATTCTGTCATATAAAATTATGAATGCTGGTACTAATACAGCAAAGAAAAATGAAGCTAAAGAAAGTTTAATGAGATTATGTTTTGGTGGAGTTGCAATAGCTCTTGCCCCATTATTTATTAAATTTTTGCTATATATAAATAATAGTTTAGTATATTTACTTGTAACTGCTGCAAATACTGGCACATTAGACGCATCTCTTGGTGATAGTATGCTCACAAGTATAAAAACAGGAAATGCTATAACAACTGCATTAGTAATAGCAATGTTTATATATTTGTTTGTTAAGTTAAATATAAAGTTTATTGTAAGACAATTTACAATTATTATATTTACAATTTTTACACCAATAGCAGCAGCTTTATGGATAATAAATAAAAATGTTACAGCAGCTGCAGTATGGGGTGGTCAAATTATAATGAATATATTTATGCAATTTATATACTGCTTTTTATTCCTTATCTACCTTGCATTTCTTCCAAGTGGTGGAGGATGGGCAGTTTCTTTAATTTGGGCAATGATGATATTACCTTTAGCAGATGCTTTACAAAATTGCTTACAAAATTTAACTTCAAGAATTGCAGGTGTTGATAATGAACAAATGACAAATCGTGTAATAGGTATGGGAGCAATGGCTGGTTTTGGTTTAGCAGCTATAAAAGAACAATTTAAAACACCTTCAACAGAAAATAATAATGGCAACACAAATGGCAACAATTCTGGTAGTGGTTTACAAGGTCTTGTATCAAGAGCAAAAGCAATAGTAAATCCTACTATGAATTTGAGTGCAGAAAAAGATTACAATGGTAATGTAAATCCTATTAGAGATGTCATTTCAAAAGAAAAAAATACAGTTAGTATTCCTAAGTCAAACGGAGAAAGTAAAAATAGTTTAAGCAATGGAAATAAAATCAGTCCTAAATCTGTCGCTACAAATATTGTTAAAGGTGGTGCTAAGGCAACAACTGCATATCTTGGGGTTGGTGCAAAAATGGCTGAAGGAAATTTTGATAGTTATAGTCATAGAAATAATATAAAAAGAAAAAATAATTTTCAAAACACAGAATATGTTAATAAATTAGCAAATGACAAGGCAGAAAACCAAAAATATGGTGGTGATAGTAATGAGCATAAAGAACAAAGTTAAAAATAAAGCGAAAAATAAAATAAAAAAAGTCGCTTTTAAAGTTATTAAGCCTTTTCTACCTTTTATACTTATTATTGGTCTTTTGTTTTTTGCAATTTGTACGATTATAGATGCAATCTTTGTACAAGAAGTTCAAACAGATAGTTCTGACCTACCACCAGAGCAAGCAGAAATTAGAAATTTATGTATAGAAAAATCAGAATATTTAAACACTTGCCATAATTATATTGGAACTGAATCCACAAATAACTTACTAGATGTGGATAACAGAGAAAATGATAAGTTAATAGAATGGTCTCATCTTTACGCAATAATGGCATTTCATAATATGACAGATAATAAGGATATTAACAAAGATTTGTTAAACCAAGTAGCAAGTAATTTTGAAAGTACTTTTAAATATGAAAAAGATACTGTAATAATAGAAACTACTACTAAAGACAAGGATGGAAAAGAAACTACTACTAAAAGAGAAGAAACACATTATATACTTGTAGAAAGTGATTCAATAATACGGACATTATAAATATAATTACGAATCCAAAACAATAGAAAATGGAGATACTAAAACAACAGGAAAAGTATTTACAAATGAAGAATTAATTGGGGAAAAATACGAAAGATTAAGAACATACTTAAAGAATAAATTAAGGATAAGAGAAGATGACCTTGATACTGATATTCAAGTAATTATTCAAGCAGCTAATGGTTATTATGAAGGTGAAGAAAGTACAGCTTGGCTACAAGGAAATTCATCTAATTCAATTATCATTAGTGATGGCTCAGGTCTAGTTCCAACTGGTATGTTTACATGGCCAATACCTGGATATACAAATATTACCTCTCATTTTGGTATGAGAACACATCCTATAACTCGGTGTATATAAATTGCATAGTGGTACAGATGTTGGTGCGCCAGTAGGTGCAAATTTTGTTGCTATGGCAGATGGAACAGTAATTAAAGCCGTTTATAATAATGCTTATGGCAATATGGTAATGATAGATCACCGGTAATGGCATAGTTACTTTATATGCACATGGTTCGGAAATACTTGTCAAGACAAATCAAGTTGTAAAACAAGGAGAGCCAATTCTTAAAGTTGGAAGTACTGGATATTCGACAGGACCTCATGCACATTTTGAAGTTCGTATCAATGGAAATTTTGCAAATCCTGAAGACTATTTTGAATAAAGGAGGAAACTAAAAAAATGGTATTAATTTTTACAGATAATGAGCAATTAGATAGAGATTTAAGTAAAAAAATAGATGATAGTAGAATTGTATATTATCCAGACTATGTATTGGAAGAAAAAGATGCAACTACTCTAATTGCTACAATTCAACCTAATAAATATAATTTCAAAGACTTTATGTTTAAAGTCCGAGAAAAAAATATACAAGTTATTCTTATTTTGGAAAATGAAAAAGTAAAGGAATTAAAAGATGCACTTATGCTTGGTATTTATGACATAATTTTTGATCCTTTTGACTTGGAGGATGTTTGTAATAGAATTACAAATCCTAATCCATTTTCCAAAGTTTCAAAATATATAAAAGAGATGATAAGACTAGAAAATATCTAAGTCTTTTTATTTTGGAAAGGAGGATTTATTTTAAATTTAAAAGAAAGGAGGAAATTTTTTTGAAAGACAAGACAAAAAAAATTATAAAGATTTCACTTATTATTCTATTATGTCTAATTGTATTGTTTACAGGTATATTTTGTGCATATAAATACATACAACATAAGCATATACAAGACAATATAAATAATATTTATAACATATATAATAATGACAATAGACAAGATATTGTTACAGAATATACAACTGAAAACTATCAAAAAATAGCAGGAACTCCTGTCGAATCAGAATCAGATAGTACAAAAACACTTAATGCTATTGCAACATTAGAAATACCATCTATTAATTTTAAAGATATTGTAATAGAAGGGACAACTCAGGAATCATTAGCACAAGGAATTGGTCTTTTCGAACATAGCAATATTTTGCAAGGTAATGTTTGTTTAGCAGGACATAACACTTCTAGATTTTTAGCTAATTTGAAAAATGTCAAAGAAGGAGATATCATAAAATATTCTTCTTGTCTTGGAAATAAAGAATATACAATAACAACAATTAAACAAATAGAAGAAACAGATTGGTCTATGTTGGAAAAAACAGAAGATAATAGAATAACAATTATAACTTGTGTAAGAAATCAACCAACTCAAAGGCTTTGTGTTCAAGCGTTAGAGGTACTTTAAAATTTTTTCTCTTCAACATTCCTTTTTGTACAAAAAAATGTTACCCTAAAAAAGAGGTGATGTTTTATGAAGAAAAAAATATTTATTATTATTGGATTATTAGTTTTAGTAATAAGTGTATTATTATTAATAAGCTATATTGGAAATAAGAAAAAAATTTCTGATATAGAAACACTTTCTGATGTAATGGAACAAAACAATATAAAGGAAACTAATACTATTGCTGAAATTAAGCCTGAAGAAAATGAGATTCCATATAATCAGGTGGAAAATGTTATTCAAGAAAACACAATAGATGAAAAATCAGAAACATTGAGAAACAATATGGAAACTAAAGAAAATACAGAAAAAAACAACCAAAATAAAAATGATAAGATACAATCTGAAAAAGGAAAAACAGAAGAAAATAAAAGTACAGATACAAAAGAAAATACCAGTTACACAACACCTACAGCAAATGGAAATAGTAATGAAAGTAAACCTACCACCCCACCAGCAAGTAATCCACCAACTACTTCTACAAATACTGATAGTAAAAAACCTACACAAACTATAGATAGAATAACACAGGAAGAATATGATGATGAGATAGAAAGTTATCTAAACGATATTATGAAGATAAAACCAAATCTCAAATATGTCTACGAAAAAAGAGGCCAGGTTTTTTACCCATATAGAACAGAGGAGATTAAAATTGCTGTTGGCAAAGTAAGTTTTGGAACGATTTATTATTATATAGAAAAATTTGTTGAAGGTAATCAAGAAAAATTTAAGTATTACATAGACTGGGCTGGAAATTAAATATAATTATAAAAATAGGTTTTAAAGAGCCTATTTTTTTGTATTAAAATTTAAAAGGAAAGAAGGTATTGTTTATGAAAAATAAACTATTAAAAAAAGTTTTTTGTATATTCTCTTTAATCACCATGTTATGTACAACTATATTTCCAATATTTTCACAGGTACAGGCTGCAAACATTGGAGATAAAGTAGAAATAGTAGAATTAGGAGAATGTGCAAGGCATGTAAAATATAATTTTGGAAATGGTGTTTATTCTTATATTATTACTCATTATGTAGGATATTATGACAATGGTGTTTTCCGTCCTGCATATTGTCTTAATAAAGATAAACCTGGTGTAGATGATACACTATCTTATGATGTAACTATAGAAGAAGCAATGAGCAACCCAGCAGTTTATAGAGTTTTATTAAAAGGATATCCTTATGGTGGCAATTTAGGATTTGATGATCCAAAAGATGCATTCTTTGCAACAAAACAAGCAGTATATCGTGTGCTAGATGGCGGAGATGTAAATAATTATCAAGGAGCAGATGAAATTGGTAATCGAATTGTTGCTAAAATTAAGGAATTAGTTGATTATGGTAGAAATGGTACAGAAACAAGAATTGATCCTGTATTAAATATTAGTACTATTAAAAACGCAAGTGTTGATGATAAAGATAGCACATATATTTCACAAATATTTAAAGTAGATTCTCCAATAAATTCAAAAGATATTCGTATATATATGAATGGAGAGCAAGCACCTGCAGGAAGTAAATTAACAGATATGAACAATAATGAGAAAAGTGAGTTCGCAAAAGGTGAACAATTTAAGGTCATTGTACCTAGAAAAAATATAACAAAAGATGTTTCAATAGATATTACAGCAACAGGAAATGTAGAAACTTTCCCTGTTTTTTATTGTAAATCTCCAAATCCTGAATGGCAAGACTATGCAACTGTATCAGATCCATTTGTATTTACAACTACAAATGCAAAAATGATATATACAGAGCCAACAGGAGAAATAGAAGTAGATAAAGTTTCTAAAAACGACAATGAATATAGTGGATTACCAGCAGGAAGTGGACTTGAAAATACACTTATTGAAATTGAAAGAATTGATGGAGTTGAAACTTATAAAAAACAATTCTATACAAATGAATTAGGAAAAGTTATAGCAGAATTAAAACTTGGAAAATATAGATTGACTGAACTCAAAGCTTCTGACTACTATCAAATAGGTAAAGAAGGAGCAGAATATGAATTTGAACTTACTTATGATGGACAAAAAGTAATAATTAAAATAGAAAATGATAATGTAACATTAGAAACAGAAGTTGAAAAAGATGGAGACACTCAAGGACAAGGAAATGAAGTTATAAATTATCAAATTTCAAATGTTCATAATGCATCTTCTGTAAGACTTGAAAACTTTAGAATTGAAGATAGTTTACCTAGTGAAGTTCGTTTACAAAGTATTACAACAGGAACATATAACGAAGATTTAAAATATAAAGTAACATATACAACAAATAAGGAAAATACAAAGACAATAGCAACTAATTTAAGTACAACAAAAGATAATACAATAGATTTTACAAAAGAAAAACTTGCTGAAGATGAATATATAACTAAATTTGCACTTGTTTTTGATAGTGTTAAATCTAACTTTAAAAGTACAAAAGACATAACAGTTGCAGCTAAAGTAATTGAAGGACTAGAAGTAAATTCTACTTTCAAAAATTGTGTAGTAGTTGGTGGTACATATATTGGAGTTACTGTTGAAGATAAAGACTGTACACCTACAACAGTTTATGAAAACAAAGTAGAAATAAATAAAACAGCTGCTGAAGATAATCAATATACAGGAGATAAAGCTGGAGATAAACTTTCAAACATAACATTTGACATATTTAATGCTGAAACAGATGAAAAGTTTGGAACAATAAATATTCAAAATGGTTATGGAGAATTAAAATATTTACCTATTGGAAAATGGTATGCAGTTGAAACCTCAAAAAATGATTATTATATATTCCCAGAAAATAATAGATTTGATTTTGAAATTACACAAAAAGGACAAACTGTTGTATTAGATATTGAAAATGATGTTGTAAACTTAATTGTAGATGTTGAAAAAACAGGAACTGTAGAAACTGAGCCAGGAAAAGATATTACATATAATTTTGATATTCAAAATAAATCAAATGATACTGTAACTAATTTTATCTGGGGAGATATTCTTCCATCAGAAGTTAGAGCAAAAAGTATTACAACAGGTACATTTAATAAAGATAATACATATAAAGTACAATATATAACAAATAATAATTCAAATTGGAAAACAATTAAAACATGCAATACAAATGAAAATTCTGAAATACTATTAGATAGTAATACATTAGAATTAGCTGAAAACGAATATGTAACAGAAGTTAGATTTGTATTTGAAAATCCAGTTGAAAAAGGATTCAAAAATGAAGGTACAAAAATAATAGTTACAGCAAATGAAGATTTACAAAATAATCAAATAATTGAAAATCATACATATATTACTGCTGATTATTTAGATGTAAAATTAGATGATGAAGATGAGTTCCATACAATAATTAGAATACCTGAACCAGAAAAACCAAAGACATTGCCTAGAACAGGTAAATAAATTTAGTTAGTAACTTCTTATAAATTGCCCTTCAAAATAAATTTATAGGAGGATTAAAATTATGGAAATTACAAATGTTAAAATTTATAAAGCAAAACAAAGAGGTCCAGTATTGGCCTATGCTAATGTTATTTTAGACAAACAATTTATGATTAGAGGAATTACACTTATAGAAAAAGATGGTAGAAAATTTATTTCTATGCCTTCAAGAAGAGTTTTAAATGGTGATAGAAATTTTAGAGATACTGCTCACCCACTAAATCGTAAAATTAGAAAAGATTTAACGGATGCTATATTTGAAGCATATGAAGAATTTTTAGAATCCGAAGAATAATGTGTTTGCTTCCTTATCTTTTTGCCCTTCAATACCACTAATGAAAGGACTTTTTTATGATTATAAATGAAAGAATAAATAAACAATTAAAGATTTTAAATAAACAGATAGAAAATACTTTAAATAGTAATAGTTTAACAGACCTACAAATTGAAAGTTTTTTATTGAATTTTGAAAAGGCAAGATATAATCTCTTGTCAGAGGTAAAAGAATATAATAAAAATGTTGAATTTGAATATGAAAAAATTAAAAGTGTTGATGATAATTATAAAACGGATTTAAAAGATGATGTGTTGAAAATATATGTGCCTGAAACATTGCCAAGTTTCAAGAATTTAAAGACACACACTTATAAGAGAATATTGCTTAATGTTGCAGAAATAACCAAGCAATATAAAGGGCTATTTTCTAATGAAGTTTTTATATATATCAAGGTATGTGATAACATACAAGGTTGGGACATTGATAATAAATATGTAAAACCAATTGCAGATGCTTTAATAATAAGTGGAGTTATACAAGATGATAATATGTCGAAAATGTTTTATTGCGCCAAAGGAGAATTTTCTGAAATTCCACACACAATTATTTATGTATTAGATGGTAAAAAAATGGAGCAATTTTTGAAAAAAGTAGAGTTCTAAAAGTAGGGTTTTTGGTAAAAAAATTTTTTGATTTTTTGCGACATCAAAAAAATTAAAAAATCTTTTAAAATCAATACTTTCATAAATTATAATCCCTATTTAGTTTGGTGGTGGTAAGGATGTGAGAGCGAAGCTGTCGCATCACTTCCCTTCAAGTTCAACTCATAGAATTATTAAATGTTTTATTAGGAGGTGATTTTTTTTGAGCAACTTTCCAAATGGGCCAGAAGAAATTTCTTTATTAGAATTTATATCAAAGTATCAATATTTGGATGTAAAAGATGCAAAGTATTTTTTTAATACACAGAAATATTATAAAAAAAGAATTAGTAATTTGGTGGCTAAAAGATATTTGAAAAGAACAAAATCACATCATCTTGTATTGGATGAATTAGGAATTGAATTTGCTGGACTATTTAAATTTGAATATAACAAATTAAATCGAAATGTAAAATACTTGCCTAGACTACTATATATTAGTAAAATGGCAGCTTTTTATTACAACTGTTCTAATGTAAAATTTATACCTTCATTTTCCATGAAAAATAAAGAAGAATTTACAATTACATCAAGAAAGTTTATTGGTGTATTAGAGATAAATGGCATGGAATATCTTACATATCACCTTACAGAAGAACACAATGACAAATATTTAAGACTGCTTATATACGATTTGCAAAAAGAAAAAACACATAAAAATATAATAATTTTAACTAATGATGAAAATAGAATAAAAATAAATCAATTTACATTTGGAATGAATCAGATATTAATTGTTAAAGATACTGAAGAAAATAGAGAAAAATTAAAATACTTGCATAATATTGATTGGTATAGCATTATAAAATCAAAATATAAAAGGAATGACATATATTTGTCAGAATATAGTTTTTGCGAATACACAGACTATAAAAACAGGTATATTTCCACCTTTTATTTTTTTGATACTGAAAAAATAAATAGAATCAAATCTTTCTTAAAAGAAAACAAGAATAAAAATGCTGATATTTTTTGCAATTATGAAATAAAAGAAATGTTAGTTAAAGAACTTCCGAATTGCAATTATTTTGTTGTTGATTTGGAAAATTATATAGATAAAGAGAAATTTGTATATGAATAAAAAAGTATATTTTTATATATTTTTATTTTTGTTTTTTATACTAAATATCGTTATTATTACAAATGTAAAAAAATACATTGAAATTTTAAATATATGTTTTAATGAAAATATTTTCCTTAGCAGTAAATTATATGCCATTATTTCATTCATAATTGCCCTTATTTCCGTTTTAATTGTATTAGACATATTACTTGTTGTCTCAAAAGGTAAAAACGAAAATAAAGGTGTTATTTTCAAACCTGAAAATGGAACTTATGGTACATCAGATTGGATGAAGTTAGAAGAAATGAAAAAGGTATTAACAATAGATGATATTCCTGGTATTATATTGGGAAGATTTGAAGGCAATATTGTAAAATTACCATTGGATACTTACTTTAATAAAAATATATGTGTATTTGGAAGTTCTGGCAGTATGAAAACAACAGCTTTTCTATTAACCAATCTACTGGAACTATCTAAATATCTAAAATCTATCATCGTAACAGATCCAAAAGCAGAAATATATAGGACTACTTCAAGTTATTTTAGAAATATAGGATATGTAGTAAAAGTATTTAACTTAAAAGATATGAGACATAGTGATAGATGGAATCCACTTGCTGAAAATGAAAATATAAATGATGTTCAAACAAGTGCAAATGTCATTATATCGAATACTCAAAAGAAAAGTGGAAAAGATGAGTTTTGGCCAAGAGCTGAAGAAAATTTACTAAAGGCATTTCTTTTTTATTTTCTGCAAATACTTGTTGACCAAAATAATTTAACAAATATTTATAAAAAAATTGCAGGTGGCGATATAAATGAAATAGATGCTATGTTCAAAGGATTACCAAATGAGCATCCTGCTAAAATGAGTTACAATATATTTGCAAGTGGTAGTGATACTATAAAAGCAAGTGTTATTACTGGTCTTGGAACTCGATTACAGACATTTCAAAATGAAGATTTACAACGATTAACTTCTGCTAGTGATATTGATTTGACTTTACCTGCTCAAAAACCATGCATTTACTATGTTGTAACAGATGATATGAATGGAGCTTACGATTTTTTAAGCTCTTTATTTTATACATTTCTTTTTATCAAGTTAGTTAGATTTGCAGATTCAAGACCAAATGGAAAATGTGATGTAGATGTTTTCTGTTTTTTAGACGAGTTTGCAAATATACGGGCAAATACCTGATTTTAATAAAAAGATTAGTACTGTTCGTAGTAGAGGACTTTCACTAATTCCAATAACTCAAAATAAACGGACAATTAGATAATCGTTATCCAAATAAAATATCTGATGAAATAATTGGTAACTGTGATTTGAATTTAGGATTAGGTACAACTGATATATTAACAGCACAGTTTTTTTGTGATTTAATAGGAGTTTCAACAGCTGAAAACATTTCAATAAAAAAAGAGAACTCTTTAGAAGGAGAAATTGGAGAATTTGGTCAAAAAAATATTTCTACTTTACAAAGAAATTTACTAAATAAAGATGAAATTTTAAGACTACCAACAACTAAATTACTTGCAATTCTAAGAGGAAATAAACCACTTCTTTTAGATAAAATGAGGTACACTGAACATCCTCTTGCTCAAAAGTTAAAAGATAGTTCTATATATGATTATAAGCCTGAGTGGACAAAAAATACAAATGTAGAACATATACCAAAAGAGAATATTACCAAAATTACTAGAAGAAAAAAGAAAAGAAGTTTTGATAATTTTTAGTATTATGATATAATCATCTTGAACAATAGTAATTTATCGAGAGGATTGAGAATTAAGTTATGGTATTTTTAATAGCAGGAAGTTCGCATACAGGAAAAACTTTATTAGCACAAAAATTATTAGAAAAATATAAATATCCATATTTATCTATTGACCATCTAAAAATGGGACTTATTAGAAGTAATAATACAGAATTAGCAGTAGAAGAAGATGAAAAGCTAACGAATTATTTATGGAGAATAGTAAAAGAAATAATAAAAACTAATATAGAAAATAAGCAAAATATAATAATAGAAGGTTGTTATATTCCTTTTGATTGGAAGAAAGACTTTAGTGAAGAATATTTAAAAGAAATAGAATATATTTGCTTGATTATGACAGAAGAATATATAAAAAATAATTCTGAAAATATTAGTAAATATGAAAATGTAATTGAAAATCGAAAAGAAACAATGATAAATTTTGTTGAACTAATAAAAGACAATAAATATAATTTAGAAATGTGCAAGAAATACAATAATAGGTATATTTTGATAGATAATAGTTATCCTGTTGATATAGAATTGCACTAACACAAATTACAATTTAATTAATTAAAATGATTATGGCATTTACTTTAAAGGTAAGTGCTTTTTTAATTGGAGGTGAGAAATTGGAGAACTTAACAACAAAGGAATTATTGAGAAGTAAAGAAGAAAAGAGAATATTAACAGGTAAAATAAGTGGAATTGAAGATGAATATTACAAATTAAAAGGTGAAAAAATTTCTTGTGCAATAGTATGGTATGGTGGAATAAAAGTTTTAATTCCTTGTACACACTTAGGAATAGAGAAAATAAATAAATCAATGATAAGAGGAATGTTAGGCGCAGAAATAGACTTTATTGTAATAGAAATAGATTCTACTAGTAATATTGCAATAGCAAGTAGAAAAGATGCAATGATATTACGATCACAAATAGAATTTCAAAAACTAAAAGAAAATGATGTTGTTAGAGTGAGAATTTTAGCAGTTGGAGTTAAGCATATTATAGTAGAATTATATGGAAAAGAGATAATTATAAAAGCTGATAATCTACAACATACCTATATTGTCAATTGTAAAGATTATTATTCTCCTGGAGAATATTTAAAGGTTAGAATAAAGAAAATAGATATTGAAAAAAATGAATTTGAATTATCTGCAAAAGATTTTATTGAAAATCCATTTAAGAATATCAGAAAATATATTGTTGAAAGTGGAGAATATACAGGAAAAGTAATAGCTTTTCCAAAACAAAATAGTGGAATAATCGTCCAATTAGATAATTCAAAGGTTAGTGTTCTTGCAAGAGTCCCACCTCGTTTTAATAATTATCCACATTATCAAGACAATGTGTTGATAAAAATTAGTGAAATCAAGGAAGATAAAAAATTAATATACGGTTATTTAATGAGAATAATTTAATAAGGGAAGGTGGTTAAAATAAAAGAAAAAGATACTAAAATAATAAATTTTATACAAGATTTTGGTGCTACTAAAATAGAACACTTACAAAGACTATTTGATGAATATAATAATAATTTTAAAAGTATAATATCAAGTAATGCAATAAGCAAAAAAGGAGAAATATTAGTTCACAATACACAAAAGATAGATGATAATATGTTAGTAGCATTAGATATATTATGCAGATATAAAGGAAGATTTGTAACATTTCATAAAGGCAATTTTCCAATATATATAACATTTTTAACAAAAGACAATTTACTATATCATATAATTGTTGCTGATGAAGGTAACAAAAAGGGAATTATAAAATTGGTCAATTCTCCCCTATCACTCCCTAAAGCAGATAGATTAATTTTAGCCTTTCCTAGTAGGGAAGAGGTAGAACAGATAAATTGTGATATTCCATTTTTATATTGTACATATCCTGATTTAGATGTAGTAAATGATGAAATTACGGAAGATGAATATGACGAATATTTTTAGAAAATGAATAAAAATATTGATTTTTTAGGGTTATAGTGATATAAATATCTTCAATATATAAAATGATTCATATATTTATATATTACTAAATCTTTTAGCAGATGCAGCAGTGTATCTGCTTTTTTTATGCAAAAAAAATCATAAATTCCCAATTAAGAAAATTTATGATTTATATTATTTAATGATATATATATCCAAATATTATATTTATTTTTCCATATAAGGTACATTTTTTACTACTAATTGATATATATTACTTTTTTTCTTCTAATATTTTTATATGTTTTTTTATAAGTTCTTGTATCTTTTTTAAATCAAATTTAAAACAAAATTTTTCTCTATCTCCTTCCGATACTTGATCATAATATTTCGCATTTTTTCTTGTTATGTACCACATTATTTTTGTATCTGTTATTTGGTTTACCATCAAACAACAATAATCATAAATGTTTTCAGAAAGAAATTCTAATTCAATTGGTGAAATTTCACCACAAAATTCAAGAATATCTGATTTTATCATAATTAAAATCTCTCTTTTATTTGTTTTATTTATCATATTATCAAAAATTTCGACAATATTTTCATCTACTAATTTTTTCAATCTAATCTACCCTTTCTTTATTATTTCCTTTTCAAATATAGTAAATTCATCTAAAAATTCTTTTCTTATCATTACAATTTTCTTTTAATTCTTTTAGCTTTATTTTTATTCCATTAAACATATCTTCATCTATCTTGTTACTTTTATATTGTCTATAATAATAATTATATCTTGAATTATAGTATTTGTTTTTCTCTTCAACATTAGAATCCAAAGGCTTATTTGATTTAACATTATTTGCAAAAATACATATAATTCTTGATCCATCTTCAATGAGTTTATCAATATACTTGTGTAAATAATAAATAGAACATTGTGTATTCATTGTTTTTCCATCTAACATATAAATTATTTTAAATGTTTTTGGTCTCATTATTTCCTCCTTGTAACAATTTTTCTAGCATAGGTATTAATTTGGATTGTGTAACTGGTTTTTCAATATAGCCATCAAAACCTAGTTCAACTACAAAATGAAATTTTGCATTTTTTGTAACAGTATGAATTACAACTGGTGTATTAAATCCTTCAATTTTTTTTAATTCTTCAAAACACTGTGGTCCTGAACCATCATCGTACACATTATTGCTAAATATTATGTCATATTTTTCATTATTTTTTATTCTTCTTATTACTTCAGCTTTAGTATGAACAATAGTAACTTCAAATCCAAGACTTTCTAAAGCCTTCTTTGTAAAAATATAAGAACAAGCTAAATAATCTCCAACTAATGCTTTTTTGCCTTTATATATAGGATTATATTTCATTTTGTCAAAAGGCTCAAAATCATTTGCTGCAGATATTTCAATGTTTGTTTTATAAGTTTTTTGTAATTCCTCGTATTCATTTTTATAAAAATTACATTTTTTCATAATTAATGCGATTTCTCTATTTTTTCTGGCTAATTCAAACTTATATTTTTTCTTTTGTTCTATTATTACTCCAAACATAACAATTATAATAAAAAGTAATGCAATAATTGAATAATACATTTTCTCACCTCCATTCATAAAATTCCTAGATATAGGTATAAAGTTAAATTTATGCCTTATTCTATACCTACCACCTCGATTTTTAAACTAAATTATCCATTGTTATATAGTTGTTACCTATAATTTTATCACTAAATTATATATGTCGTCTATTTCATTTTTTATAAAAATTTTATTATACTATTTAATGGGGTGAAATAATGGCAAATTTAGATAATAATATAATTATAGGTCGTAATATTAAGAATATTAGAAAAGACCTTGATTTAACTCAAGAAGATTTTGCAGAAAAATTAAATATCAATGCACAGTTTTTATCACAAGTAGAAACAGGAAAAGCAGGAATAAGTATAGATAATGCCATAAATATTTGTAATACCGCAAATTGTTCTTCTATTAAATTGTTCAAAGACCTTATCAAGTCCCCTGATATTATCGACCAATATGAACTTTTAACAGATAGAGATAAATCTGTTATAAATAAAATGATTACAGTTTTACTAAATACAAAATAAATATTCTTTAAGGCTAGCATTATATGGTGGTATATTGTTAGCTTTTTTATTTTTTCTAAATATTTCTAGTCTCAATATTTCCTCATTTTACTTATATTTGTAAAAAAAATGGATAAAATAATCCAAAAACCGTTAGGCTCTGTTACAGTTTATCACAAAATTTGTAATAAAATCAATTAAAAAAAGAATTAGTGAGGGATTTTTTTGAAAAAATATAATAATAAAGCAAATATAATTGGCAATCTTCTATTAGAACATCGAAATAAAAAAGGTTTCTCAAAAGAAGAAGTTTGTAGAAGAGTACAATTATATGGAATTGATATACATAGAGTTGAACTCTATAGAATGGAAAAAGGAATAAGTATTGTAAAAGATTTTGAATTAGTTGCTTTATGTAATGTTTTAGATATAGACTATAATACAGAAATTAAACCTATAATAGAATAAGAATGATTAAAAGATAGCGAAATGCTATCTTTATTAAGTGTCATAAAATTTATGTGATTTATAATTTAATTCATAGACTCAATGCGAATATTTAATAAACCAATTAACACACAAGAAAAAATAGTGTTTAAGATTAAACAGTAACTGTCAAAAGAACATTCGACTTTTTTCGACAAAGAACGACAAAACCTTACGCTCTCAACGAAAACATCGTTTTTTATTTGTTAAAAGTATTGACATTTTTTTACAAAAGATGTATAATTATTTTACTGTCGAATTTGACAGTGTATAAAAAAAGAGGTAGTTCTGTTTCAACAATTAGGAGGTATACAGTATGAAGGCTATTTCTAAAATTTTATCATTAGCATTGGTTGGTGTTATGACGCTGGGATGTGCTACGACTGCATTTGCAGCCGAACCGAAAGCGGATGCAACAACCGAAGTCGTGTCTGAAGCTGATAACAACGAGTTCACAATCGTGGAACAGGAAGTTCCTGTTGTCGTTGAATCCAATGATGAAGGTATCGTTCCCATGAAGCAGGGAGACGAAATTACCTTTCCGCTTGGTTCAGTTGGATATATGTCCAACTGTGGGTTCACTCCCAAGTTCAAATGCTGGGTAACTGGCGGTAGTGCTGACACAAAGGTTATGTTTGAGTTTGTAACCGGCGGTTCACAGAAATATGGACCTTTTGGTCCTGTGAACGGAAACGGTTCCAACTATTTGGACAAACCGTTTGTAGTTTTCAACAGTACTGGAGCTTGGCAGTTTAAAGCCTATGTATCTAGCGGTCCTAACAATGGCAATTTGGTTTGCCATGTGCAGCAGTATTATTAATTCGGTTTGCTCAAAATCGAATTGTAATTAATTAACCAGACAGAACTATCTCTTTCTACTGCGAGTTGCAATATACTCGCAGTAGTTTTTTGTTCTAAAAAATAAAAGGGATTGCTCCCTTTTATCTAAAATTAATTTTTATATATAGCCTCTCTCTACTATATTCGGCATATATTTCACCATCATTCATTTCTACTAATTGCTTTGCAATTGATAATCCTATTCCGGTAGATTCTTTTGCATTTTCTACTGAAAAGTAACGGTCAAAAATCTTCTGAACTGATGTCGCATCTAGTGAATTTGCTTTATTTGAAAAAGTTATTATTCCATTATCGTCCATCTCAACTTCAAAATCTCCATTACTGTATTTTGAGACATTAGATAAAATATTTTCAAATATCCTTACTATTGAAATTTTATTTACTTTTTTATATAATTTTTTATTTGAAATATTAATTGTTGGAAAAATATTTTTTTCCTTAAAAATATTATAAAAACTTAGCAATGTTTCTTCTAAAATTTCATTAATGCAACATTCATCTTTGGAAAGATTTATATTTTTTTCTAATGTATCTATTATTTTTGAAAATTCAAACAATTGCCCTGTAAGTTCATTTAATTCATCAGATTTTTTTTGTATTATCTTTAAATACTTTTTCTGACTAATAGATAATTTTTCCTTATTTATTAAGTCAATATAGCCTTTAAGAGCTGTTAAAGGTGTTCGCAAATCATGTGAAATATTAGTCACTATTTTTTTTAATTCTTGATTTCCATTTTTATATTTTAATTTTTGTTTTCGCAATTCGATTAAATTATCATTCAAGTTAATAGTTAAATTCTTAATATCTTTATCGGATGAAGATATGGATATTATATTATTAGTATCTGATTCTAATATTTTAGTAAAATTTTTTTCAATTTCTATAATTGATTTTTTTATCAAAAACAATTTTAGTAATAGAAATATGCATATAAAAGATGATATAATTGAAATCAATAATAAGCTAATATTCACTTGTTCCTCCTATTTTAATTCTTTTTTTGAAAAAATATAAACACCTAGTATATTTATTATTACTATTAAAATTATAGAATAAATAGTCATTTGTTGTAATGAATCTAAGTTATTATTTTTTATTTCCATAGCCTGTCCTTGTGGTATTGATAAATATATTATTTTAGCAGTTTTTACCTTTTGATCTCCAGGATAATTTGGATCAATTTCTTGGCTAATAATATGTTTATTCCCATTTTCATCATAAAAAGCATTTTCTATATATTTACTACTATGGGCTGTTAAACTAAATGCACCTTGTGCAATAAACATTGCTATAAATAGAATTATACATATAGTAGTTGATATTGTTATCTCTGAGCATAGCATTGTAACAAAATTATAAATAGAACAAAATGAGATAATTATAAAAATAGTATTTACTAAAATCCCTATAAACTGAGATAACGTCATTTGCAATTGACCTAATAGAGGTGTTCCAACTAAAAAGATGATTGCTAAATAAATTAATTCACATAATAGCGAAACTATTATACAGATAATCAAATTAGCTAAAAAAATTGAAAACCTACTATGTCCAACTATTATTTTATTTCTTATTATTCCTTGTGAATGTTCTTTTCCCACAAAAATACTTACAAATATGGCTATAAATAAACCTATGTATATTAAAAATTCATTTAAAGCACTATCAAGAGTTATACCTTCTATCGGTACATATCTTACTAGTGTAAGTATTGCTAATCCAATTGTTAGAAAAATGAATATCCAAAATAAAATATCTTTTTTTAATCTGAATAACCCTGCTTTTAATAATCTAATCATTACTTGCACCTCCTATTAAATTCAAATAATAGTTTTCTAATGATTCTCCTTTTTCCTGATAATCATTAACAGTACAATTTCTTTTTGAAAGTTCAATAACCAATTCAGATACATTTATTTTTTCATATATATCTATCGTATTGTCAGAAATAACTTTATAAGAAAGTCTTTTTTCTTCTAAATATTTGACGCACTCTTTTAAATTAGTTATTGTTATTTGTGTTCTTTTTCTAAAATTTTGTTCTAATTCATTTTTATCAATCTCCTTGATTATTCTTCCTTTATCAATAATACCATAAAAAGTAGCAATTTTAGATAATTCATCTAAATAATGACTAGAAATTAAAAAGGTAATACCTTTTTCTTTATTCAGTCTTAAAATCAATTCTCGTATTTCAATAATTCCTTCTGGATCTAATCCATTTATTGGTTCATCTAGGATTAACAAATCAGGATTTCCAACCAATGCAATTGCTAAACCTAATCTTTGTTTCATTCCCAAAGAGAAATGCTTAGCTGTTTTTTTCCCCGTATCATTTAATTTAACTAACTTTAATATTTCTTCCAAATTATCATACGAAGGCAAACCAATAATTTTATATTGTTCTTTAAGGTTGTCCTCTGCTGTCATATCTAAACAAATAGATGGTGTCTCTACAATTCCACCTAATCTCTTTCTCGCTTCTACAATTTTTCTGCTATTGTCAGATATTCCATAAATAGTATATTTCCCTGATGTAACTTTTTGTAACCCACAAATTATCCTTATTAAAGTTGTTTTTCCTGCACCATTTTTTCCAATCAAACCATATATAGCTCCCTTTGGAATATGCATATTAAGATTATTTAAAGCATTAAATTGACCGTATTTCTTATTTATATTTTCTGTTTCTAAAATATACTCCATTTTTATCCCCCTTCCTATATGATATAGTTTATCATATATTAGTTAAGGAAATGGTTAACTAATAGTTAAGAAATAGTTAAGATTTTATTCGCATAGCTTAAATCCAATTCCCCATACAGATTCTATATATTCATTGTTCGTAATATTTCTTATTTTTTTTCTGATATTACTTATATGAACTTTTAAAGAATTTTCGTCATATTTTTGAGTACAACTCAAAAAGTTATTATTGTTAGTTTTATTCAATAATTGAATTAATTTAGTTTTAGTTATAATTTCCTTAGGATTTAATAGTAATTGTTCTAAAATCATATATTCTATTTTTGTTAAATATATTTTTTCGTTTTTAATATATAATATATGACTTTTTCTATCTAGCCTCATATCTTTATATGATAAAGTTTCGACCTTATTATTTTTATTGATTCTTAGTTGAACCTTTATTCGCGCCAACAATTCATTTGCATCAAAAGGTTTAGTAATATAATCATTTGCTCCATTCGATAAGACATTTACTTTATCCTCTGACGATACTTTAGCACTTAATACTATAATCGGTATATCTTTTATTTTCCTTATAAGTTCTTCTCCTGATAATCCAGGTAGCATTAAATCTAATAATATTAAATCTACATTGTTCTTCTCTATTAACAGTATTGCTTCTGTTCCAGAATACGCACTTATCACATCATATCTTTCCTTTTTCAATATATCTTTAATCAGATTATGAATATCTACATCATCTTCAACAATTAATATTTTTTTCATGAAACATTCAACCACCTTTATCTTTCAAGCAGATTATACCATATAAAAACAAAAAAACATAGCCTATCCTTCAAAAAGAATAGACTATTTATAATTAAGCAACTTTATTTGATGTGTAATTAATATCAAATATTTCATCAAAAAAATCTATTTTAAAGATATCGTTATAATTATCAATGCATTTAGTATCTAAATTATAGCCTAAAGGCAATAAATCTCGAAATATACGGTTTATTATATAATCTAAATTATTGTTACAATTAGGTATTCTTATAACAAAAGTAATATTTCTTATATTAGTATTTTGTATCTCTTTTAAAATCATATATGAATTAGAAATATTTTGAAAACTAATAACTGGTAAATTTAAGGCATCTTTTATAAGATGTCCTAAAATAAAATTATCTGTTAAAATAACATTTTGAGTATCTGCAGATATGTTACTTTTCATTATGTAATTTTTAGTAGCTGTTCCATTTATTTTACCACTACTTGAAAACCATATATCTTCAGAATCATTAAATGGATTGTCTAAATGAATTGAAAGACCTTGTATATATCCATCTTCATTGAAAACTGGTACAAAGAAACCATCATATCTATTAAAGCACCATTTAAAATCTTCCTCTTGGAATAAACCTGGTATTCCAGATAAATCATATTTTCTAGATAAATTATGAGCTATTATTCTTCTTTTTATATAGTTTTTAGGTACTGTACGATATAAGTTATCTTCAATGGAAGTGTTTAACATTCCATTTCTTATCAAATAGTTTCTATGTTGACCTTCTAATTTTAACATATTTAGTAAATCTCGATATACCATATCTCTAATTTCTATATCTGCTAATAAATTTATAGGGCTGATTTCTACTGCTATTCTGTTTTGAGAATAACACTCTTTTTCAATTAACTCTTTATATGCTTTTTTATTGTCAATTCCTCTTACTCGTGCATATAAACCTATTGAGAATCCACCAGCACCACACCTTACACAATGATATTTATTATTAGCAGAATTTAAAGATAGGGTAGGTATTTTACTATTTTTATTATAACCACAAAAAGGGCATATTGCTTTAATTTCATATCCTTTTTGATCTACTATTTCTAAACATAAATGATATGCTACATTTAGTATATTTATATGTTTTACAACTTCCTGATAATCTAATCTATCCATATTTTTGATTCCTTTCTTTTTATTTTCTTTTCCAATAATAAAATAGTTCATCGTTACACTTTATAATAAAATCTTTCCTATTAATAAATTTTTTATTATATTTCTTTATAATTTCCACAAAATTCACTAAATCCTCCCAATAAGGTGCAACTAATAATAACTTTCCATTTTTATATAATTTAAACATTGACTTTCTCCTTATAAATTAATTTTATATTTTAAAAGTAATTCATTTGTTACAGTTATATCTCTTCTATTTAATTCTTTTACTACTCTTTCATAGAATTGTTTTTTGCCTTGTTCTTTAAATACATAGGCAAGTTCAAGTAAATAATCTGTATTACATTTAGTTAAATCGTCCATCTTTACCTCCTATTTCAAATATTGATTTTATATGATTTATTTGTTTTTCAAACTCCTTTCTATCAACAATAACTACACTGTCATTATGTTTTAAATATTCTTGTATATCACATATAGTAGATAAATTTTCATTTAGATAATGCTTATATGTAACTGTTCTATAACTTATAATTGTTACAATGGATATTTGTTTATTATTTACCCATATTCCAAAATAAGTATCTAAATTATCAAAAGGATTTTTTCCTTTCAAAAATACATTTTTTAAATCTTTAATCTCAATATTACATTGTTCTTTTGAAAAATTACATTTTTCGTATTCAATAATCATAATAGTTTTTTCTCCTTTCAATTAAGCAACTAATTGTTCTTCTTGAACTTCAAATTCTTCAATATCTTTTATAAATTCACTTGCACATTTTTTTATTTTTGTACCTAAATCAATTAAAATATTGGGATTACCATTAGCATATTTGGTGATATAATTAAAACTACACATAGAATTATCAAGTCCAAAATAATCTGCTACTATATAAGCAACGGATTCAACAAATGTTTCAGATAAATTTTTATCAGTCTTATAATCAAAATCATCATATATTCCATGTGTCAATTCATGCAATAATACTGCTACTTTCGCATCAATAGATAATTTTTTGTCTATTGTAATTGTTTTATTTTTAGGACTATAAAAACCTTTTAATCCTCCATATAAGTTTTCTTCATATATTGGAAATTTGCTAAATTGTTTTAATTTATCAAAAAAAGAACCCATATTTTCACTATCAAGCATTTTAATTTGTAGTGGTATTGGTTCTCCAACAGTTTGAGATATATCATATACATATACTTGTTTATATGCTATGTAGTTGTATGTTTGCTCTTCTTCAACTTCTTTGCCATCTATAATTTTTTTAACTTTTGTCTTTCCTTGTGCTGGCATTCCTGCAGTTATTTGTATTCTTTTTGCACCTTCAATTAACTCTCGTCCAATTTCTTTCCATTTAGCTTTTCCAGCAACCTTAGTAGCATCAGGAAATTGACTATATATTAGAACAATATTATTAAAACTATATTTAGTAAATTGATTTTGAAATCTTAAATATTTTTCATATTCTCCATTTGATACAATAGTTTGAACATTTTTTACTACTTTATCAAATATCTCTTTTGCTCTAGTTTTTCTATTTATTTTATGTTTCATTTTATTTTCCTCCTTTTAGGCAACCATATTTTTAAAATTATATTTGATGACTTTAATCTCTTGTTTTCTCTTGTATTTTTCTTTTTGATCCATAAATTGCCTAAAATTAACCCAATTATTTATAAATGTATTTTGTTCTTCTGTGAACTTTTGTGAATGGTGAGGCAATTCTTTTTGAACTATATGACCATTTTTAAATTCTAAAGTAATAAGAGATTTATCAACTTTTTCTATATCTCTCATAAAGAATATTTCTGTTTTAGAGTTTATATATGGTTGAAGATACATACTTCCAACACAATTTCCTTGTTGTAATCCTTCTTTTTTCAAATCATCTATACTAGGAGCTGGAAATATAATATACTTATTATCTTCATAAGTATATTTTGATAATTCTAAATACCTTAAATATGCTTTGAATTGTGTATTCATATCTTCTTCAATAGCAATTTTTTTCTGCATCTTATCGTGTCTTGATATTAGATTTCTTGGAAATAAATCTTTTTTTGATTTATAATTTAATGCTAATTTTTTAGACATCTTTAGATAATCTCTATAAATAATTAAATTATTTAATCCTTTATAGTATTTCACTAATCTTTTTAAAGGTACAAATTCACTAATTTCTTTTAAAAGTTTAATATTTGAAGCATTTAATTCCAAATTTGAATTTGAGAAATCATCCAATATATTATTTTTTACTAAATATCTTAAATGATTAAGATTGCAATATTTAAACTTTTGAAATAATTTACTATCTGCTCTTTGGAACAATCTTAATATCATTAATTCTTTATATGTTACATTATTATCTTGCATAAATTTCAAAAAGCTTTTAGGAACTCCAAATCTCTTGTAAAAACTACCATTTTTATTTAAGGCCTTAGAATAAAAACATAAATTGTATAATTTCATATTCCATAATAATTCAAAGCTACCATAGGCCGCTAATTCTAATACATCTAAAAAATTATAACGATAATATGAAAATTTATTCATAAATTCTTTTATAGGTGCATATTCCATAATAGTACCTTTTATAATTCTTTTCTTGTTATATGGATATGTGGGATGGTCTGTGAAATATTTATATCCTTTATACTCTGACCAATTAATCTCTTTATATCCGTGATATACTCTCAAAAGCCCAAACATATTGATATAAACATTATTACCTAAAAACCTACCTATACCTGGAATAATCCTTGCATATTCAATACAACTTTTTTTAATTTTTTTATTACCTTCTTCGAAATAAGAATATATTTCAAATATCCTTATTATAACTTTTTTATCCATTCTTTGAACTAATACAACGGATTGCTCAAATGAGTGTCTATAATAGTTTATACCATAGACACATGACATTTGATGACAATTAGGACATTCTACATAATCACGAACTTTTATTGTAGTATCAGAAAAATATTTATGACAATTTGTGCAATATAATTTTTTCATTTTCTTATCTTTGATAATAAGGTGGTGATTTTTTGAATTTTCATTAATAAAATTTTCCCAATACTTTGGAAATTTGCACTTTTTGTCTATTTTAAGCATTAGCTTGTCTATTTCTTCTTGTTTCATTATACAACACCTCCAAATAAAGAAATTTGAGCTGTTTCTTTCTTTTTTTCCATATTTTCTTTTGCTTTTTCCAACGAAACAACATTATTTTTAGTGTTTTCCTTTTTAGAAGATGTTTTGGGGGTAGACTTGTTTTCTGTTACATTTTTCTTTTCTATCTTTAGAAAAGTATTTGGTAATGAAAAATACATTATAGCCCATGAGTAAACAACTTCGTTAGTAATATAATTCCATCCATTTTTCATATATTTAATTCCTTTATTATGTATGAATTTTGCCATTTCCTCAACTGTTTTTTCTTTATTTAGATATTTTTGTTCCATATCTTCACGAGATAATAAATAATCTATTGTTTGTAATAATGCTTTGTCTTCTTGGTCTTTTACTTGTTCTTTTAATCTTTCAAAACCAGTCATTTCTTTTTTACCTCCATTTTTCTAAATCTTGTATATAAATCACTTTTTGATTCTTTTTCCATATATTTTTGATAATTTTGCAAGCCATATTTATTGATTTTTTCCTGTTTTTCTTTTTGAACTGCTTTTATTACTTCTTCTAGCTCAGTAAAGTCATAGAATCGGCAAATAAGGCCATCTTTTATGATGACCTTATCTCCAATATAATCTTTTATTACATTAAATCTATAGCTATATTTCTTTTTGCCAGGATGATCTGCTATTCGTATACCACAAGAAAGTCCATAATCTAGTTTTATATATATTGAACTTGTAGTATATGAATTATAACGATGGACAATAAAACCAATGGAAATTAGTTCTTGAATTAGAATACTTGCAACTTCTTTACCTGTCATTATGCTGCCTCCTTATGTATTTGATTCTCTTGCAAATATTTTTTCTTGTCTATTTTATCTGTAATTAATTTAAGCATAGGTTTTATTAGCAACACCTTACTTTCAGGAACATTTATTTCTGATACTCGTGCAATTTTTTCTCCATAACTTGTAGGAGCTACAACTAAATCTCCAACCTCTAATGGAATTGTTGTAATATAAGAATATGCTCTTCCACTAAATGTTTTAGGTACATATTTATCTTCATATTTTACACTAATAATATTTGTTTCCATACTATTCTTCCTCCAATTCTTCGTAATATTCTTTTAATTCTTCGTACAAAGACTCTTTTTCCTGTAAGTCATAAAAATTATCCATAGGAGAATTATTAAGCCAAATTACATCATCTTTATTAGAATAGTTATTATTGATTTTTTGTATTAATTTTCTCGCTTCATCTACTATAGCGTCTCTTTCTTCTTTTGAAATTTCATTTTCCTCATTCATAACATATTCTATTTGTTCATTTAAGTTTTGAATAACATCTTTGACTTTTCCAATAATTTCTTCATCATCGTTTTTGAAAAATTTATTTTTGCATAATTTATCAAAAAACTCATTTATTAATTCTTGCATATTAAGACCTCCAATCTTCAACTAAAATGGAAGATCATCACCATTAGAAATAAAATCATTTGATGAAGAATCTTCTTTTAAATCTTCGCTTACAGTTTCCTGAGTGCTATCAGTATTTCCATCAATTTTTGTAAAACTATCAGCAAAATCTATTTCTTCTGCAATAACTTCTGTTACATATCTTCTAATACCGTTCTTATCTTCATAATTTCTTGTCTGTAGTCTACCTAACACACATATTTGAATACCTTGTTTTAGATATTTTTCAATAAAATCCGCAAGTTTAGAATATCCAACTATATTGAAAAAATCTGCTTGTCTTTCTTCTCCTTCTTTTACATACTTTCTATTTACTGCTAGGCTAAATGATGCAACTTTGATATTATTTGTTTGTGAAAATTTTATTTCTGGAGTTTTTGTTAATCTCCCTAATAGTATTATTTTGTTCATAATTAATTCCTTCCTTTCTGTATCTATCTTTTGATAGTTATAAACTTTAATATATTTTCATTAATACGATATTTTCTTTCTAATTCAGATATAATATCTGCTTTTCCTACAAATTGAATTAAGTAATAATAAGCATATTCATATTCTCTAACTTTATAAGCCAACTTCTTTTTACCTAAATTTTCTTCCACAGATATTTTTCCGTTTTTAGTAAGATAATCTCTTATTTCTTCTATAACAGTATTTCTTTGTTCTTCTGTAATATCGTCTTTCATCAAAAAAATTGTTTCATAATTGTTCATAAATAAAATCCTCCTTATATCATTATTTTTTCTTGAATTAATAATTCTTGTCCTACATTTATGTTGTCGCCTAATGTAAATTGAACTTTCCAATATTTTTTAAGTTCATTTTCAATATCTCTCATATTTTTTAATTCCTTAATAGTGTGAAAGCCTTTCACATAAATATATTCTTGCAACTTTTTAACAGCAACCTCAAAGATTCTATTTATATCTTCACTGATAGCAAGAATATTTGATTCTGCAAAAGGTAACTTTAAATTTTTGCTAATTAACATATATATTTTTTGAGAAGATGTATTATTTTCCATATACTTGACAATAGGTGTTGTTTTAAAAGGATTTCTAACCTTTTTCAAAATAGGGAATGTATTTTTTTCTACCTCATTATTAACAATAAAATTGAAAATAACATTGCTATTTGATTTTAAAATATCTTTAATTTGTGATATTTTCTTCTCATTACACTCTATATCGAATTTAAGATGATAACCTTCTGTATAATTTTTCACAGGATATTCTAATTTTTTCCTTCCTAAAAAATAAGTCTTTTTTACTTTACTTTTTTGTTCAAAAAGTGTTACTATTCCACCTTGAATAAAATCAATTTTTCTTTTACTAATATTAGGATTTAAAACAACCATTGCTAAATATTTCATATAAATTCCTTCCTTTCTTATGCAGCATTTTTAAAGATAAATTCTTTATTATGCATTCTATTTTTTTCTTTAATTTTTCTTTGTCTATAATAGTATTCTTCTAAAAATTCTTCTTTGTAATGGTTTATTTTCTTTTGGTGTTTTGAAAGTTTAAACATATTGTAAAACTTCCTTGTATCTTTCTTTTTCATTGATGTAATTTTTTTGTTTTTTATTGAAACAACAATAAAAGTACCATACAAGATGCATCCTTGAAAGAATCTATTAAATTCATCATTTTCTGCATTTTGATTTGCAATTATTAAGTTGTTTTCATTTGCTCTTATTTTTAATAAATTATCTCCTATAAAAGCCTTTATAAATTTTGTGCTTGCTGGGATTTTAACTTTTTGTACCTCTTTATTTGGCATTACTAATAAACATTTAATTTTCATATGTATATCTTCCTTTCTTTTAAAACAAAGAGATTTGACTATTTCCTTTAATCATAACCTCTTTAAATTTATTTTGTATTGTTTTATCAACAATAATTTCATTTTGATTTGAGTTCATCATATTTTTTGAGTTTTTTACAAAAGCATTTCTAAATTTCCAATATTGTAAAAAATATAGTGGAGTTTCCATTCTAAACTTCATCTTTTGTGATATTGAATCACCACATTTTACTATTGCAGGTATTCCATATAATGCTAATTGTATATATGTCATATAAACACATGTACTTGAAATATCTGTTACATCAATAAATAAATCTTTTTGATAATCTATATTGTGTTCATTTAATACTTTTGCATAAGCTAAAACTAATCCGTCCAGAACCACAGGCTGGATCCATAACTGTTATGTATCCATTTGTTTGGACTTTTTCTTTAAGTGAATTTTCATCAGTTACTGACATTTCCGCCATTAATTCTGCAATATGTTCAGGTGTAAATACTTGACCTAAATTTCTATTTTTTGATGATATATTCATATAGATTGGCCCTAATATATCTACGATTTTTTTACTATCTTCATACATCATAATCAATTCCCCAAACATTTTTATAAATAGCGATTGCTCCTTTTTATTATAGGAATTTATTGTTCTTAAATATTCATTTTCTAATTCTTCATTTTTTGCAAAAGAATTATAAATGCTTATGGCACACATCTTTACGAAATCAGAAAAAATAGTTAGTCTATCATGAAAAGAACATAACTCATCATAAGTTTTTTTAAATTCCATATTTTTTAATTCATACATTTTGCACTCCTTTAATAATCAGAAAAAGACAGACTATATCTGCCTTTTCTAAAATAATTTTTATGCTGCTCTTGGAATAGCAGTATTATTTTTGCGATAAGTATTGAAAGTTTTTGCATTTGTTATCACAGGTTTTATAATAGTACAATTATCAGTATTATAATAATCTGCAATTTTTAAATTTGAGCCTTTAACTACATTAGATACTATTAATTGTGAATTGCTTGAATAATCTTTTATAAAGTCATAATCAGCACAAGATTCCATATCATCAATAAAAATAGGAAAATTAGTTCTTGCTATTTGATTAAACATATTAGCAAATTCTAATGCTGTTGCAATAGTTTCTGACCTAGATAGATTAGACAAAGAATTTCCTTTATATGTAATGATAAAATCTTCTTTGATTTCTCCAGTAGTTTTTAATATAGAATAAAACTTTACTTTAACATCTTTTAAATATTGTTTAGCAAGTTTCATCTTTTCTTCAATGTATGCAATATATAACTTTTGTGCAACTTTTCTAGCATCCTTTAATTGTTCTATATATTTATTTTGAGTAGCAATTTGCTTATTAAAATTAGATATGTCAATTTTAGCATTTTGTATATTTTTTTCTTTGATAGAAATTTCATTATTAAATCTTTCTATCTCTTTTTTCTCTAATTCTAATTTATTTATGTTTTCCTTTAGATTAGCAATTTTTTTACTATTATCTATGATAGTATCTCCACCTAATGCGTGATATTGACATCTTTCCATTGCCAGTTTGAATTTCAAGTCTTTTTGTTTAGTCTCCAATGTATTTTTTCTATTAAAAGCATTTGTCAAATCTTTTTTCATATTAGCAATAGTCTTTTCTTTTGATTCATTTTGTATATGTTGTTCGCAAGTAGGGCAGATACAATTTGTACCTTCTTTAATTGCCAAATATTTTTGTTTACCAGTTTTCATTGTCTTTTCAAGTTCTGTGATTTCTGTTGATACATTCAAAATTTCCTTTTCTAAATCTTCTACTTTTTGCTTTTGATTTTCTTTATCTTTAATTTGTTTATCATTAGATAATGAATCTAATTCTTGATAGGCAAGTGAAAGTTCAATTTCTTTCTCAAACTTTTTGGTTTCAGGTAATTTTTCATCTGCTATATTTTGTGCATAATCAATTTTTCCATTTAAAGTAGTAATATAGCTTTCAGATTTCTTAATATCTTGATTTAACTCTGACATATAAGTTGGTATATCTTGGGGGATACCTTCTAATATTTTTTGATCTTCTAGTTCTAAATTATCATAAGCAATATCCATAAATATATTTAATATATGCATATTTATAAAGTCCTCTTGTTCTTTTGGAGAAAGCATATAATAATATTTTACATCTCTTAAAATAACATCTTTGAAACTACTAAATAATTCCTTTTGTGATAATTCCTCGAATTGTTTATTAGTAATTTCTTGTAATTTATAAGAAGAATAAATTTCTTTTAATTCTTCTTCAGTGAATTTATCATATATTTCTCTTACATGGATTTTAAAATATCTTTTAAGTAAATTTTGCTTTTGCAAATCACTTAACTTATTAAATATTTCAAATGGTTTTATATCAGATAAATACTTATCTACCATTTCTTTTTGTTCTGCAGGTTTCTTGCTTAAGAAATAGAGCGGATTTATAATAGATAAAAATAATTTTTTATCTTTATAAAAGCTAATAAGTTCATTTTGAGTTACTGGTTTTCCATCAAGAGTAAGAAAATTGTTTTTTGTTCCAACTTTATTTTTACCACGAACTAATATGTGTTTAATTCCTTGATTATCTGTAAAATGCAGTTCTCCATAAGAGGCATCGCATTTACGATGTATAAGACATGATTTTTCATCTCCAGACAAATTAGTTCCTAACATTATATTTACAATTGCATATAGTATATTGCTTTTTCCAGAACGATTTTTTCCAGTAATATTAGTAGTATCAAATAATTTGGTTTCAAATACACCTTTGAATTTTCTAAATCCAATTGTTTTTATATAATCAACTTTCATAATTTAACTCCTTTATCTATTTTTTGATTTTTTATTTTTTCGTTCATAAGGATTTCTTAAATATTGTGGTTTTATCCAATCCTCAGTTCCATTTTTAAATCGGACTAAATAATCTCTATAATAAGAATCTCTTTCAATAATAATAGCTGGTAAATTTTTATAAAAAACACCAGCATTTTCACCAGGACCGATATACAAATACCTTATGATTTTTTTTGAATTTATTATACATTGTATATTCTCCTTTTTTTATTTAATTTTTTTGTTCAATATTGACTTTTAGATTTTTTTTATGTATTATATATACAATTAATGCAAATGACATTTGTAAATAACTAGTAGTATAAGAATTGCCTTTCTTATGCTGCTATATTTTTTTCGTTATTTTGTACGAATTTTACTTCTGATATAATTTTTTTATCTTTAAACTCTTGTATCTCTGCCTCAAATACAGAGCCAATACCACATTCTAATATTGTATCAATAAGCTCTGGTTTAACAATAAAATTTATAGGTTTATCAGTCATATCATAAAACTCGCCAATAAAATATTCTTTTGGTTTTCCATCTTTGTTAAAAGTTTCTGTATGATGTCCTGTAAAATAGTAGCATTTATCAACATCAGGGTTTTCCTCAATTATAATTTTTTTTGTTGTTTTAGTCTTTCCTTTTGTAGTTTTGTTTTTAGTTTCTTTTACTTTTTCTTGTGTTTTCTTATTTTCTTGTTTTTGGATATTTTCTACACTGTTATTCACAGTTTGTACATTTGCTATGGATTGTTCTTGTCTATTTACTTCAATTTCTGGGTTTTTTGTAACTGAATAAAAATCTTCTTTTTTCATAATATCAACGATATAATTATTAAAAGTTTTACCATCTTTAGAATTTTCAACTTGTTTTAAGAATAAAATATATCTTCCTTTAACACTATTACCTTGTGCTTTTTGTAAAGAAAAATATTCATTAAGTGAATCTATTGCTTGTGTACTTGTAGTTTTCATAAGCCATATTCTATCTGTTGCAATCTTAGGTATTAAGAATTTTAGCCAACCTACTTTTTTACAATCAGATGGACCATTTTCTTTTTTCTGTCTATATTGACATTCTTGTCCTAAACAATCGACTTTTTGCCAACCATCTTTTGTCTTTTGATTTGCTTGGTCTGTTCCAAACATACAATAACATACTTGGCCTGATTGATTTGATCTTGAATATTTTGCTGAAAAAGGCTCATCACTTATAAATTCTATTTCAATATATGTCTTTCCCTTATATATTTCATCAAATTTTTGTAAGTAGCCTTGCATAAATTGGTCTTGTACTTTTGCAATAAAATGACCTAATTCTTTTGCTCTTTTTTTACCATTTGCTGTTTCTACTTGTTCTCCATGTTGGATTCTTCCGAATTACTGGTAAATTTACATACCTTGTTTGTTCCATATTTTTTCATTCCTTTCATTCTACTATGCAGCAACTAATTCTTGTGCATAATAATAATTTTTTTGTACTTTTGTTAAATCAATAGTATAAACCGGATATATGTTATTTTTTATAGGACATATTCCTGTTTGACTTTTGATTATACCTAACTCTAATAATTGTGGTATTAGGGTAGGCTTAAACTTACAGTCAACCACAACCTCATCATCTCTTAATCTTTTACTATTTTGTTCAAGTGAAATATCTGCAAAATGTGCAGTTTCATTTGTAGCTGGATCTGTACCAAATAAACTAAGCTGTAAATCCCCATTAGAATATCTTGAACTATGTAAAAAACAATTTTTGAATATAGTTTCATACAGTTCAAAACTAAATCCATTTTTCATAATAACTAAATCTCCTTCCATTATTTTTGTGTAAAAAAGATTTTTTTGATAATCCTCCTTTCCTTTAAATTTGGGCAAAAAAAGAGAAAGTAGTAATCTAAAAATGGGGGCGATACTTTTAGATATATTACTTTCTTTTTTATATAAGCATAACAAATAATCTATATATTTATTATAGCTAATACCCATATTATGCTACATTATAATAAATGTAGAAAAACTACTACTAACTTTATTTTAGTAGTTATGCCATAAAGATAAATCTTTATGGATAGTTATAGTATTTTAATAACTATAACATAATCTTTTACACACTTATATTTTACAAGTATTTCTGACCTATTTCAATAAACACAGAAAAAATTTTTTAATGGTTGATATTTCAACATTTATTAACAAAATAAGTAGGGATTTAATAAAAAAATAAAGTAGAAATTCTACTCTATTTTAAGTTGTATTTATATACCTAATAATAATTTTTTCTTCTTCTCATATTCTTCAGAAGTAATTATATCGTCATCTAATAATTTTTTTAATTCTCGAAGTTCGTCGTATTTGTTATCTTTTTTTGTTTCTCTATTATAAGGTTTTTTAGTATAGTTTAACCAGTTTTCTTTGTTAGAAATATATTCATCTGTAAATAAAAGTTCCAGTTCATCTAATATAGAAAGAATATATTGATAAAATTCATCACCTTCTTGACCATTTGTAAAATATTTCTGCATAGTTTGTCTTGTTATAATAATACAATATTTATTATCAACTAATTGCTTTTCAAATAGGTCCATAATATCGTTTTTCAGTGTTTTTATTCTATTGTTTTTTTCTACAGGCTGATTCGACTCTGTGAGATTATATATATCTTCACGAAATGCAAGCAATAGATGTATTATATCTTTTTCAAATTTATCATGAAAATTTGTATAATAATTTGTATGATAAGTTGAAAAGTCATTAAAAATTTTTGCTCTTTTAATGTATAGATTCTCGTCAGGATGTATATCAATTAGTGCACCACAATTACAACAATTTATATAATAATTTCCCTTATTTTTAATTAAAATAAATTCACTATTTTTAGTTAGACAATTTGGACAGATATAAAGACCAACAAAACCTTTAGGCCAATATAATGTTAAAGACATATAATCACTCCTTTTATAAATTCTTTATATCATTATATATATTTTTTTGTCAATATCTTAATATAAAATACAAAATTGTTATAATTTCGACACGGATTATAAATTTTTTTTTAAAAAAACCTTTAAACCTCGTTATCCCAACGAATTTGAGACTTAATATTTTTTTATGTTCAACATTCAACTATCAAAAAATATTAGGTAAAATAAAATCAGAAGGGAGGAAAATATGGAAAGGCTTTTTTTCACTTATTGGATTGCTAGACATGGAAGAAAAAATTTTGAAAAATTATCAAGCAAAGTTTGTCAAAAAATTAAAGTGCCTTTAATTATAAAACAAAAAGTAAATTTAGATGAATACTTATTTAATTATTTTGCAATAACCTATTATATTGTAGCATTACATTATTTTCAAATAAGTATTGATAAAATTTGTTTTTTAGTAGATTTAGCATTTACACCTGGAACTTGCAAACTATTTCCACCAAAAGAAGTATTGAAAGTGCAAAAAGATAACATTCCAGAAATAATATCTTATATAAAAAAAGACTTGATATTATTTAAAAATATTTAGAGAGGAGGAATATTAATTCAATGAATGATAAAGATATTTTAAGTATAATATTTGACAAAATAGAAGATGATGGATGTTTTGATTTTGATGATCCAGAAAGAGAAACATTAGATGAGCGTGTAACTATTGCTGACCAAAAAATTACAAATTTTATGCGCAAAAACTTACACCCAAGAAATAGAAAGAAGTTGCATAGATTAATATTGAATTATAGTTTAGCCACAGGTTCATATTATCATAAAGAAAATGAACTATTTTTTAAAAATGGTGTTGCAATAGGTATTAAAATTATTTTAAATGCTCTATCTATGAAAATGTAATTATCATTGCTCTATATATTATATATAGAGCAAAAAAATAAAGTAATTTATATGTAACATAACTACACTTATGTTACAAAAGAATAAAAATAAGTATAATAATTAAATAATATATGTAACATAATTGACAAGAATACTATTAATTATATGTAACATAATTGACAAGGGGTGAAAATATGTTAGAAAGATTCAAAAAATATATGATAGATAACAAGTTGAGCGAAAACACATATAATTCTTATTTGCTAGATGTAAATAAATATATGAATTATTATTATGATAGTTATGGAGAAACTTTAGTAAAGTTAAATAGTTCTGATATACAAAGTTATAAATCATATTTAAAGAATAATATTAATCAAAAACCAACAACAATAAATAGAAACCTAAATGCTCTAAAAAAATATAATGAGTTTTTAGTTGATACTGGTATACAATGTGATATAGTAATAGATAAAAGAGACTATATAAAAATTCCTACAATTTTTGTAAAAGAGGATGCACCTGATGAAAAAGATATAAATAAATTGATACATAAAACAGCAGAAAATAAACGAGATAACTGTATATTAATTCTTGCAACTTATGGAGGACTTCGTGCAAATGAGATTGTAAATATTAAACTAACTCAAATACATTTAGAAGAAAGATTTATTGCTATTATAGGAAAAGGTGAAAAATACAGAGAAGTAACTATCAATGATAAAATGTATAGAGCTATTAAAGACTATTTAGAAGAAAGAGGAATGTGTAATCTAGAACATCCATATTTGTTTGTAGGAAAGAAAAGCAAATATTATAAGAACAAACCATTATCAAGAAATGTGGTAAATAGACTTTTAGAAAAATATAATACTGATGTAAATATAAAAGACTTACATCCACATTTATTAAGGCATTTTTACAGTTCAATTGCATACTATAAAGCTCGGTTATAGTGAAATACAAATTGCATCACAACTAGGGCACGCAAGCACTAAAACAACAAGAAAATATATAGATAACCATAATAAAGATATTTTAGAGTTATCTAATCGTTTATAAATAAAATTTTAGTATTTTTCGACAAATTTTACTAGAAAAATTTTTTATAAGCTAGTAATATAAAATAAATAATCATAGTAAGAAACATACTATCTTAAATATAATATAATAGGATGTGATAATATGGAAGATTTAGGGATAGAATTTAGTAAAATATTTCTTAAAAAACATGGAAATCGTGCTTTTAAAAATATTACTAATCAGATAAAGTCAGAATGTGGAAATAATTGTAATTCAAATTACATCAATGCTATATTTACAATTGCCTTTCTTACATACATTGGAGTATTTGATAAAAAAAGAATATGTATATTAGGTGGCATTTCAAAAGATGAAAACATAGAAGATTTAAAAAAGATTCATAAAAATTCTATTTTTCAAATTCAAAAGTATATACAAGCAACTAATGAACAAAATTTTAAAGATATAAAAAAATAGCAGGCATAACCTGTTATTTTTAATTATATTTTCATTCTTCTTCAAAATTAATACATCCAAAGTCTTTATTCGTTTTTAATCTAGCTCAATGTCCATTTTTACATCTTTTCATTTCTAACCTCATTATGTTTTACTATTCTATTTTTCATTAAGTAATTTAGAAATTGTAATTTGTTGCTATAATTTTTTTGTAAAACAAATTATTTTGTTACATTCTTTAAATCCACTTTTTAAATGAAATTTATAACTTATTTCGTTTTCTAATTCGCAATCACTTGCCATTTCTTTACATTTTTTTTCTTTTGCCCAATCTTCGCATTTAGTAATTAACTGTTGTGCTATATTTTGCCTTCTATATTCTTCTTTTACAAAAACTCCCTCCAAATATGCAACAGGACTAGAATTAACTCCCTCAACATATTCATATCTTAAAGAAACTTGTGCAAAAGCAACTGGAACATTATTCTCATAGTCAATATATATACATACATTGTCTGAAAATAAGTATTCCTTAAATTCATTTTCTAAATCTACCAATGAATGATTATTCCATAATTCTTTTGCTAATTTTGCTACAATTAAAAAATCTTCTTTCTTTGCTTTGCTAATCATATTATACCTCTATTCTTTATTACAAAATTAAAACAATATTATAACTATTATATTTTCATAAATATTTACTTCATTATTACTACAAATTACTATTTATTATAATAAAATTCTTTTATGGTATTCGCAAATTCTTCTGGTTTATCAATATTAATTTCATGCCCTGCATCTTTTATAATTTTTATTTTACTGTATTTTATATTACTATTTAACTGTCTCGCACTTTCCATATTTACATTATCTTTTTCACCACATACTACCAATGTATTACATTGTATTTTTGATACTTTAGATTTAACATCTAATTCTATTAGTGAATTACTTAATTCTATAAAATTATTTTTTGAAATTCCTATATTTTCAAAATTTTTTTTAGGTATAAGCTTGAAAACAAAGTTTTGAAATTTTAATAATCTTTTGGGTAATTCATATGGTGTTCCACTAAGTACGATAGAATTTACTTTTTTAGGGTATTCTACCGCATAATCAATAGCGAGTATCCCTCCAAGAGAAAGACCAACTAAATTTAATTTTTCTTTAAAACCATTGCAATAATCTGCAAAAACTCTATATAAATTCTCATAATTTAATTGATAATTTTTAGCAATGTCAAACAAATTAGGTGTTTTAACATCAATACTATCTTCATTTAGTATAGTTTTTACTTTATCCCAACTTGATCCATTTTGTCCCATTCCATGAATTAATATATTTATCACTTTTATATCTCCTATTTTTCATTTCTTACAAAAACATTTAATACATCACCATATTTAGTAAGTGCTTTTCCTATGTCACCATTCTTTGAACTCATACTAAAAATATAATCCCCAATAATATTACTAAAAGATTTAATTTCATCTTTTGAATATTCTCTATTTTCACTTTTTATTCCTATTTCTTGTAATAATTCTTTATTTTTCTTGGATAAATCATTTTCTAAATTCATTTTTTGGTCTCTCCTTTTATTGTTTTATATATGAAAAATATATCATAATAAATTACTTTTTTCAACAAAAAACTAGCAGAAAAACTTTTTCTGCTAGTCATTATCTTCAAAATAGCTTTTAAGTGTAGAAATAAACTTTAAATATATTTTAAGTTCTTTTTTTGTACTGTTATCTAAAAAATTATCTATTGTTTTTCTTGTTGTTAAATTTTTTGTTTCGCTATTTCCATACAAAATATAATCTGTAGTTGTCCCTGTTGCGCTGTATATTTTATTTAAAGCTTTAATGCTGATATCGAGTGTACCTGTTTCTAATTTTCCTAGATGATTTTCTGATAAACCACATCTCTCAGCAAATAATTGTCTTGATTCATGGTAAATTTCTTCTCTAATTTTTCTTATTCTCATTCCAATTTTTACTGCATCTAAAACCATAATTAGCCTCCTTCTTCCTAATACTACTATTTTATCTTCCTTTATAAGAATATTACACTCCTTATTACTGACAAAATATATGACAAATAGGAATTTGAAATTGTCGAAAGCCAGTAAAATGCAATACTTTAAAAATTGTATATTTTCTAACAACTGACATAATGCGATAAACTGCACTACTTTTCGACAAATTTTGCACTTTTCTTTTTGTATAATTCCTGTGGGTTTATATACCTATTTAGGAAGAATATAAATTGAAGGTGCAAAAGAGTATTAAAAAAATACGAATGATATTTATATTTTAGTGCTAGATAGGTACAATAGGCTCATTTTTTATATGTTTTAAAGGAAGGAGGTTTTATTTTTATACTTCAAGCAAGTATTCCTCTTAGATAGGAATATCAAACCCAAATTTAATATTTGGGAGGAATACTTATGGGAGATAAAAATAACTATAAGCAAGAAAGGTTTGATAGTTTCCTAAATAAAACTATAATTTTATCATCTAGAACTTATTTCAAAAAACAATCAAATATTAGTAATAAAGAAAAAACAATTGTAGATAATGAGGATTATTCTGCTTATTTACAAGATTTTATTGCTAGTGATGCACACTTGTCTGATATTGACACAATTGATTTGTCTTTACAATTAAAAAATGCCCTTAAATCACTGACTGCTATCGAACAGTCGGTGATTTTTTTGCTTTTTCAAGAAGAATTATCACAAGATGAAGCAGCTAAAATACTTGAAATATGGTCTAAATCTGTTAGTAGAATAAAAGTACGAGCTATTGAAAAATTAAGAAAATATTTGAAAGGAGATTTAAATAATGAAAGATAAAAATTTATTTGAATTAGGTAAATTAGCACAACAAGGAAATGATATGGCAATGTTAGAAATTATTGAAAGAAAAAAGAAAATGATAAAAAAATATAGTTTTGGAGACGAAGATAGATACCAATTTATCATTTTAAAATTAATTGAAGGAATAAAAAGATATAATTTTGAAAAAAAATTATAAAGTTTGGGTAGATTTTCGCTGACTTACTCACTGTATATATAATGAAGGGCAAATTTTAAGGAAGCACTATATTGAAAAGGACAGATAAGACAAGCTCTTATCTGTCTTTACTTAAATTTAAGAAAGGAGAATATAGATATGTTTTTAAGATGTCTATTATTAGGAATATCCCTTGTTGTAGTACTTTTCTTTTTTGATATTTTATTACCTAAACTTAAATTAAAATATCGTTTATATAAAGAATTAAAAGAAAAGAAAAAAAGAGAAGAAGCCTTCGCTAAAAAGATGAAAGAATTAGAAATTAAGTAAATTTCTAATAGTCTTGTTATACCTAAAAAGTGTCGACAAAAAATTAACCAACAAAAACATTGGGTGGTATTTATATATGGAAACCTTAAAAGATAAAATATTTGAAATGTTTTATATTAAGCATTTAAAAGTAAAAGATATAGCAGAAAGAGAAAAAGTTTCTTCAGCATATATAACAAAAGTTGTAAAAACAGATGTAAGGTATAAAACAGAAAAAGCATTTAGAAAAAATAAATCAAAAGAAAAAAGGAAATTAGATCAAAATAAATTTAATAAACAAAAGAGAGAAAAGCAAAGAATTGAAGATAATTATGCTTTTGTACAAGAACAACATAAAGAAGCATCACGAGAATTATCAAAAAGCAAGAGATTGAGTGATGAAAATTATAGAAAATGGAATAAAAGTGCTTATACATATAACCCTTCAAAACACAGATACGAGTTTGATAAAACTCTTGGTCGTTCTTATGATGTACCAAAATATATAAAAGAAAGGTAAGTAAATTATGGAACAAAAATTATTAAAAGTTTTTCAGTTGGCAGATAGATTAAATACTAAACAAAGTAAGATATTTGCAGAAATTAACTATACTGCTAATGATAGTCAAAAATTACAAATATGTATTAGAAGAAAAAAAGATTTTTCTTATATTGAAAAATGTGAAATTTGTATTCAAGAAAATTCAGAAATTAGATGGGACAATATTATTACATTGTTTGAAACTTTTATTGGAGGTGTCAAAGATGAATAAAAAAGAAGCTGTTGCTTATGCACAAGTTGCACTTGATTATATGCAGAGTTCTAAATATACTGGCGAAATTAATCCTGCGACACTTGGTGTGGAAATGAAACAATGTTTTAAATTGTATCCTAGAAATATTATACAAAACATTGCTGATTCTCAAAGTTGGGCTAGAAATAAATTACAAAAAATTAAAGATGGATGTGATTCAAATGCAGAATAATTTAGATGAGATAGTAAAATTTGGAATTTCAGTAGATGAAGCAAGAAAAAAGTTAGGAATAGGTAGAAACTTAATGCTAAAATTAGTAAAAGTAGATGGTTTTCCAGCAATTCGATTTAAAAGAAAAATTATTATAAACGGAAATAAATTGCAAGAATGGTTTGACCAAAATTACGGACAATATGGTGGATACAGCTACAAAAAATAATTTTTTGTTCAACATTGTCTTTCCACCAATATTGGTTTATAATGGTTCATAGATTTTATGTTCTATTGTAAACTGTAATATTGGTAAACCTCATATAGAGAGGAGTTTATAATGGAAAAAATAATATTTCAACAAAGAATAATGGAGAAAACTGATAAAAAAGAAAAACAATATAAAATTAAAGTTTCTCCTAGAGAAAATGGTTATCAAGCTAGAACTACATTAGATTTAGGAGGTGTATTAAAGAAAAATCCACGACCAGAATGTTATAGTAGTTCTTCACCAAAAGATGCTATAACAAAATTAGTGGAAAAAATGCAAATAATTTTATCCCACTATACTGCTAAAAGAGTAAAAGTAGTAGGAATTGAAGAGCCTGACATTGTTTACTATGTTCTTGAAGATACAAATGAAGTCCCTAAAATAACAGTAAAAGAAGTTGTCCCATCAATAAAAGAAACAACAATTTCAAATAATAGGACAAATAAAATTGTTTTATCTAACGATTATATTGCAAATAATGAAAAAGTATATTCTCCTGTTGAATGTGCTTATATATGGTTTAATTATATAATTGATCGCACTAAAAAAGAGCCTGATGAAGATGATTATTTAAGTATGAAAACAGCTGAATCTTATATAGGTATTTTAAAAAAACACATAATATCATCTTTTAAAGATTATAGAAACATTAGGGATTTGGATGAAGATAATATAACAGAAATGATTTCCAATATTAACGGAAAAACACAAAGAAAAGATGTGTTAACGGTAGCAAAATTATTTTTTTCTTTTCTAAGAAAAAATAAATATATTAAACATAACATTGCTGCTGACATAAAGTTACCTAGAAAAAGAAAACAATTAGATGAAATTGGTTTTATTGAAGAAGAAAACAGAGAGAAGTGGCTGAATTGCCTTATAAAAGAGGACTCAGATATATCACTATTATTTTTAGCAATGTTATTGACCAGTGCAAGACCTGAAGAAGCTTGTGGACTTAAATGGAATATAATTGATTTTGAAAATAACGATATATACATTTGTAATGCATATAAAGATTTTTGTATTTATAATGAACATATGGAAGTTATAGGACACGAAAGAAAAGATGATATTTTAAAAACGCCTGAATCTTATAGACATATACATTTAGATCCAATACTAAAAAAAGCATTATTAAAACATAAAACTAGGCAACAACAATTATTTAGGAGATTACATAGAAAATGGACTGAAGATGAATATCTTTTTCTTAACAATTATAATAAACCTTTTGTATCAGATACTTTATCAAGAAATATGCCTAGATTTCTAAACAGACACAAAGAACTAGGACATCTTACTGTATATGGACTTAGACATTCATTTGCAACACATTGTAAAGAATTAGGTATGGAGGCTGAAGTTTTAGCAAAATTAATGGGACATACTGAATATGAAACTACACAAAAATATTATGTTCATATTTCAAAAAGTAGAAAAATTGATGCTTTAATGAAAATACAAGAAAAAGAAAGAAATGGATTAAAAAAATTAAAAATAGAAGATATTACAGAATTAGATAACTATGTAAACCAAACTTTTGAAGATTTTGCTAATTTTGGTATTGAAATTAATTCAAATGACAAAATAAAAAGCACTTTTTTGAATAGTGCTTTAAACTAAATATTATTTAAAATATCATGTATAAAAAAATGGTGGACATTTCTAAAAATAATCGTATGGTGCACCATCCCAGACTCGAACTGGGGGTCTTTCGATTAAGAGTCGATTGCTTTACCAACTAAGCTAATGGTGCATATTTTCCCTAATCCCCAAATAATATTGGGGAACTAATGGGGAATATATATTCAAAATATTTATTTTTAGAATGTCCTGGTGAAGTCTTAAAAGCTTAAATTTCAAGACTTCAAACTATCGCTGCGCCATCCCAGATTCGAACTGGGGAGTCAAACGATTAAGAGTCAGCTGCTCTACCAACTGAGCTAGTGGTGCAAATATTTAATTTAAGTACTTAAATAGTATAATACCGAATTTTACTTTTTGTCAAGTCCAAAACTAAAAAAGATATGAAATGCAATCGATTTTTTCATTTCATATCTTTTTCTTATTTAAATCTAAGCTGCTGGTGCGCTTTCTTGCTCTTCTGGTGTTGTAGGTTCTGTAGGTGTTTCCGGTGCTGTTGGCGTCTCTGGTTCACTAGGAACAGTTGGTTCAACAGGTGGCGTTGGCTGTGTTGGTTGTTCCGGCGTTGTTGCAGGTGGTGTTTGTATAGTGGTTCCTTTAGTTCCTCTTTTTATTATTGTTGACATTTGGTTATATTTATCTTTTGAAAGTAATGTTCTAGATACCACTTTTCCATTTAGATATACCACTTTATATGCTTCACTATATGTACCATTATGTCCTTTTTGTACTACTTTTTCTTTGCCTTGTTCTAATGTTGGGTCATCTTCATATGTTGTTTGCATTGGAATACTTCCTGTAATTTTCGTTTCTATTTTTACATCGTATTCTGTTTCTTCTTTCATTCCAAATATTTGTATCTTAGCAATGCCACCACTTACAGAACTTTTAATTTTTATAGGATATTTTCTTGTATTCTTAAACTTAAAGTCTATTGCACCATAAACAACTGTTGCATCTCTACCAGCTTTTACATAAGAAGGAACAAATTGATGATTACTTCTACTTACTATATCTAAATTTGCAAAAATAACTGCATTATATAATGTAGAAGTTATTTGGCATATTCCCCCACCAATATCATTAACAACTTTTCCCCCTGCATATGCTGGTGCTTCTTTATATCCTGCTGCAACTGTTCGCTTTCCTACAACTTTATTATATGAGAAAGTTTCTCCTGGCATAACAACAGTATTATTAATCTTATTAGATGCTAATTTTAAATTAGTAGTTCTTGCTGTAGCCCCCGCATTATATGTTGTAGAAAATTCTCCTAGTAAATCTGGAAAACCTTCTGACCCGATTTTATCTGTTGTTACTGCAGGATGTGTAATTTTTAGTGGAATTACATATTCCTCTTTATCTTCTTCTAATAATTTTTTTGCTTCTTCCATAGATATCGCAAAATCCACTCCATCTACATGTGGATATAATGTAAACGGATTTTGAGTATAATATGCATCTTTAGGTTCTGTATGTATCTCTGAATAAATTTTATCTAAATCGATTGGGTCTGGTTCTTTATTTTTTGTTGATAACTTTATTTCTTTTTCTGTGTTTTCCACATTTTTTATCTCGTTTTCCACTTCTTGTTTTAATATTTCTGGATCAACTTCCAAACCGGCTTTACCCTTACTAATAACTAACTCTGCATTTTCTTCATCTATATCATAACTGCTTTCTACAACTCCACCAGGTATTTGCCCATTAAGCGTATCTATTTGTTTTTCTAATTCCTCGTTATTATATTCGTATGGAATTTCTACATTATTTTTAGAAAAATATGTTTTTATAATATTAAAATTATTTACAAATATATTGCTATCTCTTCCGATATTATATGCCTTCTCTATTGCCTCATCTAATTTATAATTTAATTGTAATTGTTCAAAACTAATAACCCCTTTATATTCTGTGCCATCTTCTGCTTGCGCATCTAGTTTTACAATTAAATCTTCTGTTTGTTTAGCAATAATTTTTTCTTCTAACATGTTTTTTACTTCATCTTTTGTTTTTCCTGCTATCTCAACTCCGTTTATAGTAACACCATTTAATATTTTATCATTATTATTGTTAAGTAATGCAAAAATTGTGCTAAGTACAGCTACTACTAATAAAATAGTAACAATTACGCTAACTATAATAAGCTTTTTCTTACTGCCTTTTTCCCTTGAATGTTTCGTGGGCTTTTTAGCGGTTGTTGGCTCTTTTTTTATTATTTTCTCCTTTTCTTCGATCATAAATATACTCCCCTTAAATCTCTTATAATATATTAAAAGGTATATCACAATATTACTTTATTTTCAATATTTTTTTCGACAGTAGTAGACTTTTTTCGAATGCTTTTATATAATGCTAACGAGGTAGAAAAAATGTTAGATATGTTAGGTAATTTAATAAAAAGTATTAGAACAAAAAAGCATATGACAAAAACGAGTATTGCTAAACAAATTGGGGTAGATACTGGCTATTTAACACATATAGAAAATGGTGATAGGAAACCTACAGTTAAAGTTTTACAAGAAATATGCAATGCAATAGATGTTCCTTACCAAAAGTTTTTCGCTGCATATAATCATAAAATACCACAAGAAGCAATAGATTACGAAATTTTTAAACACACTGCCGAAGACAGGATTCTTTTAGTAGATGATATAAATGATTTACATTTTATGAAATGCCCACCAGGTCTTAATTCTGTTTCCTTTGGTATTCGACTTAATGATGACTCTATGGATAAAATCTATGACAAATATTCATATGTATTTGTAGATTTCGGGGCTCCAATAAAACCCCAGGATATTGGTCTTTTTTACTACAATGGGCAAATTTTGGTAAGACGATTATTTATTTATGGAAAAAATCACATCTCGTTATATCCAGATAATCCTAAATATCCTAAAATTCGAGTTAAGGAAAAAGACACATTTTATATAATTGGAAAAATTGTGCAATAATTTTATGTTTTTTTGTAAAAAACTATTGAATATTGTTAAAGTTAAATATATAATGATACTAATTTAATTAAGCTTTTGTATTTTATGCTGCAAAAGATATAACACTAATCAAAAGATAAATGAGGAGAAATGCAATATGGAATTAATAAAAAATATTTTTTTTAATACAGATAAATTAATAGAAAACTCTGTTGTTAAAATTTCGTATACAGGAAAGTTTTTCCAAGATAATTCAAATACAGAACTATATATTCATTATGGATTTGGCCTATTATGGGAAAATGTAAATGAAATTAAAATGGAAAAAACAGAATTAGGCTACCAAGCTTTAATTTATTTAAATGGTCAAGATTCATTAAATTTCTGTTTTAAAAACGGAAAAGGTGAATGGGATAATAACGAAGGTAAAAATTATGTTTTTGAAATTGCACCATTACCAAAAGATCTAATTGTAGTTCAAGAATCAAGTTTAGCTGAACCACAAAAAGAGCATAAAATTAAACAAATATGGGAAAAAGTAAAATATTCTGTAGTTGCTGCAATTAAATATTTACCAAAATTATTTTCATTCAATACAAGTTCAGAAGCTGTAGAAGACGAAAATTCTTTAAGATAAATTTAATCGGGATTTGGGGACGGTCCTATAATCCCTTTTTTGTTAGTGTAAAAAGGATGGTAATTAGCTTACCATCCTTTTATCATATATTCCATCCACCATTTATAGAAATTACTTGACCTGTCGTATAATTATCTTCTAATAACCATTCTATACATTTGGTAATTTCTTCAGGTTTACCGACTCTTTCTAATGGAATCTCTTCTTTTATATCATTTATTTCTTCTTCTGAAAATTTATTATTCATAGAAGTATCTATAATTCCTGGAGCTATTGCATTTACCCTTATATTTGAAGGTCCTAATTCTTTGGCTAAGCTTTTAGTTAAGCCTATTATTCCGGATTTTGATGTAGAATAAGCTACTTCCATTGCAGCTCCTGTTACTCCCCATATTGAAGAAATATTTATTATTAATCCATTTTTATTTGCTATCATATTTTCCACTACTTCTTGGGTAACAATAAAATTGGATTTTAAATTTATATTCATTATATTTTCCCAGTCTTCATCTGTTATATCTGTAAATAATTTATATTGTGAAATCCCAGCATTATTAATTAAAACATCTATTTTTCCATATTTAGTTATTATACCCTCTATCATTTCTTTAACTTCTGTTCTGTTAGAAACATCTGCTTTTATTATATCGATATCTATATCTTCTTCTTTCAAATCACTTTTTAATTTTTTGGCTTCATCTTCAGATTTATTATAATTTGCAATCACAATATTTTCATGTGCTAGGCTTCTAGCTATATTATTTCCGATTCCTCTTGAAGCTCCAGTTATTAAAATTACTTTTTTCATTATAACACCTTCTATATTCTATTATTGCATTTTAGTATATCTCATTTGTGCTAAAAAATCAAAATATTTTGGGCAAAACAAAAAGCTAGGCAATCTTTAAAGAAAGTCTAGCTTTAAGTAATGGAGCCACTTGTCCGACTTGAACGGACGACCTACTGATTACAAGTCAGTTGCTCTACCAACTGAGCTAAAGTGGCATATGGTCTTATGGTGACCCGTACGGGAATCGAACCCATGTCTCCGCCGTGAAAGGGCGATGTCTTAACCGCTTGACCAACGGGCCATAAATATAAATGAATACTAAAGATTAGTTTAGTATTCATTTGGTGAGCTATCCGCGACTCGAACGCGGGACAACTTGATTAAAAGTCAAGTGCTCTACCACCTGAGCTAATAGCCCATATGCACTGTATCCGCAGTGCTCTTATATATTACTATTTTTTTTTACGTTTGTCAACAGATTTTCATATTTTTTTCAAATTTTTTTCACTTTTTTATTTATTAAGCTCTTTTAATAGTTCTTCAACGTCTATTCCATGCACCATACAAGCTTCTTCTAATGTCTCTTCTCTTGATGCTGGACAACCTAAACAATGCATTCCTACACTTAATAGTAATTCTGCCTTCTCAGGGTTTGTATCTAATAATTCTCCTATTTTTGTTGTTTTTTCGATTTGCATTTTTTACCCTCCTTTTCACTCTAATGGTAATATTTTAACATATTTTTTTATAAAAGTATAGACATTCATTCTAAATTATAGTAAAATTCCACTATGGTAGGTGATTTGTATAAAAATTTTAATCAATCTATTTTTTATTTCATTTATTATTAACTTTTTTATTTCATTTTATTCAATATATTCAATTATTAGTTTTATTACTTCTCAAGATATCCAAGGAGTCAAACTAAGTAAAAAAATTAATTCTAAATAGTGGAGGTATTATGCCCAAAAAAAGTATTATTCTATTTTTTCTTTGTTCATTTTGTTTTACCATTTTTAATTTAGTTATATTCTATCCTATTTTTACTTCTAATAATATTACTATCTCATTTGCTATTCATCCATTTAATATTTGCGATAAATATCCAGCATTTTGGCATTTTTTTAAAATATTTTACATACTTGCACTAGTAGTCGCTAATTGTTCTATTTCTTATATGCTTATTAAAAACCTTATTCATCTTCCCTCTCCTAGCCTAGAACAAACGCATCCACAGCTTAATTCTAATTTATGTTTAACTATCGGTTATAGCCAAAACCAAAATCAAGATATTATCCTTCCAGATAAATCTTTATACCAGAACATTCTAATTACTGGTACTATTGGCAGTGGCAAAACTAGTTCTGCAATATATCCATTTTCTGAACAATTAATAAAATATCAAAATAATAATTCTTCTAAAAAACTTGGTATCTTATGTTTAGATGTAAAGGGTAATTTTTATGAGCAAATTAAGTTTTACGCAAAAAAATATAATCGCCTAAAAGATTTGATTATTATTGGACTAAATTCTAACGAAACTTATAATCCATTAGATAAACCAAATCTAAATCCTCTCGTACTTGCAAACAGGCTAAAAACAATTCTAACTTTGCTTTCTCCTAACAATAGTGAATCATTTTGGTTAGATAAGGCAGAGCAAATACTAGCAGAGTCAATAAAACTATGTCGTCTTTATAATAATAACTATGTAAATTTTATAGAAATACACAAATTAATTAATAATAAAACATATTATTTTGACAAGATACGCTACTTAAGAAATTCGTTTTTAACAAATAAATTTTCCACTGATGAATTATATAACTTAACTTCTGCAATTACCTTTTTCGAGAATGAATTTTTTAAATTAGATGAAAGGACTATCTCTATTTTAAAATCGGAAATCTCTAGAATCACTCTTCCTTTCATATCTGATTATAAAATTTCTAAGATTTTTTCTCCTTCTAAGAAGAAGATTACTTTTAATGGTTTTAGAGAGCTTATAAAATCCGGAAAAATTGTAGTTCTTTCTATGAATATTGCAGAATTTACTAGCCTTTCCAAAATTATTGCAACATATTTAAAATTAGATTTTCAAGCAGAAGTTATGGCTGGATTAAAACGTAAAAACTCTAGAACTGTTGCTTTTATTTGTGATGAATATCAAGAGTACATTACAGCTTCAGATGCTAATTTTTTCTCAGAAAGTAGGGAAGCCAAATGTATAAACATTCTTTCTACTCAAAGTTATTCCTCTTTACTAAATACTTTAAAAGATGAGTCTGCATTAAAGGTAATACTCCAAAATTTAGTAAATAAACTTTGGTTTAGAACTGATGATATATTCACTATAGAAAATGCCCAAAAGCAAATTGGCAAAGAAGACAAAAAGAAAATTTCTAAAACTATTTCGGAAAATGCACAAGAATCTAATTATAACTATCTTATCCAAAAATTTAAATCTAGAAATTCCAATCTATCAGAAAGCATAAATACTTATTATCAATATGACTATATATATGATTCTCGTTTTTTTACCCAAGAATTAGAAACTTTTTCTTGTTTGGCATTTCTTTCTAATGGAACCACCACAATCCCTCCACAAAAAATAGACATGTATCCTTATTTTAAAGAAAGGTAGTGATTTTATTAAAGGCAAAAAATTATTATTTATATTTATATTCTTGTTATCTTTTAATGTTTTTTTCATTTCAAAAACTTATGCTGCTGATCCTAAAATTGTTAGTAAGCTAAATTCAGCCTTCGAATCTATCGAAGAATGGCTATTAAAATTGGCAACTCCTGCAGCTGCTGTAGCTGTTGGTACAGGTGTTTTTATGAAAAAATTTAGTTTTGGTGATGACGAAAGAATGAGACTTGGAAAAAAGTTAATAAAAAACTCTTTATTTTCTTATGGCTTTATATTAGCTCTAGATTTAATATTAGCTGCCATAAAGTCACTTATGGGTTAATACTATGGAAGCCACTAATTTATCTACAACGATAGCCAACACCATAAATGAACTTATACAAAATTTATTTTCTTCTATAGATAATAATATCTATTCATACATAGATGAAATTATTTTCTTAACTCCATCTAGTATCTCTAATAATAATTTTGAAGATTTATTTACTACTTCTTCTAATAGTATATTAGTTATCGCTAATGCTCTAATTTTAGCTTATCTGCTATATTACTGTGTAAAGCTATTTTTATCTTACTATTCTGGTACACAAGTACAAAGACCTTATCAGTTTATTTTTAAATTAATCTTATGTGCAATCATCATGAATAGCTCATATTTTATTTGTGAACAACTAATTAACATTACAGATTTAATTACACAGGCATTGCAAGAAATTGGTAGTAATTTTACTTCTAAAACAATTTCATTTAAAACATTAGTAACCGAGTTAAATTCTGTAATCTCTATATCTGGAACTTCTTTAGATATCTTTTCTTTAACTGGTATAATAAAATCTTTTTGTAGTATCGGACTTATCTCTTTAATGTTTTCATATGCTATACGACTTATTATGGTAAAAGTATTTATTATCTTAGCCCCATTTGCAATTCTTAGTTGTTCTATCAATTCATTTAGCTGGTTCTTTAGAAGTTGGTTTAGATCATTTTTTTCACTTCTATTTATGCAGTTTTTTATAACTATTATACTAATAGTTACATTATCTTTAGACTTTTCATCTAATCTTATCTCGAAATTTTTATATGTTGGTTCAATTTATGCACTCACAAAATCAAATACATATATTCGTAATTTAATAGGTGGTATTTCTACCGAAATTAATACAAATCTATCTACCTTAAAATCATTTCTTAGAGCGAGGTGATATTTATCTTTATAATTCCTCAGAACTTTAATTTTAAAAACAAATTTCTAGGTTTTATAGATTATTCTACTTTAATTTTTCTTATCATATGTTATCTAATATCTTATTTAATCATTAACTTTATATTTGCTAAACTTTATACTAAAATTATAATATTCATATTACTTAATGTTCCTCTTACTTTACTTTCTATAATTGGTTTTTATCATGAAAATATTGTATATGTTTTATACTATATTATTAAATTTTTTAAGAACAAACATATATATTTCTATAAAAAAAATTTTTTTGACATGTAACCACAGATATTTTCTTAGATTTGTAATTTTTTGTCGATTCTTGTTATTGTAAAAAAAAATTTATAATGCTATAATGTTGTAATTGTAGGAGGGGAACCATGAAATTAGAACAAAGTGACAAAAACTTTTTATTTTCAGAAACAAAATTACCAGATGTATTCTTTACAGAATACATGTCCCAAGCAAATGGTGATTACATAAAAGTATATTTATACATCGTTTTTCTTTCAAAATATAACAAAGAAGTTAAAATTAACGATGTTTCAAAAACATTAAATATTCCTTTTAAAACAATCCAAGAAGCCATAGCATACTGGGAAGAGCAAGAAGTTCTAATAAAGAAAAATAATGGATATATTGTAGTTGATTTACAAGAAAAAGAATTGAATAAATTATATTCTCCTAGATTAACTTCAACTCCAGAAAATGCCCTTTCTAATGCCAAAAATCAATATCGAGCTAAAGCTATCGAAGATATTAATAATACCTGTTTCCAAGGTATGATGTCACCTTCATGGTATAACGATATCGATTTATGGTTTAACAAATATGGTTTTGATGAACCAGTTATGATTGCATTATTTAGATATTGTTTGGAACGTTCTGCACTACATAGAAATTATATTCAAGCTGTTGCAGAAGGTTGGCATAAAAACAATATTAAAACATATACAGATTTAGAAAATTACTACGCAAAACAAGAAAAATTATCATTAATAAAGAAGCAAATTTCTAAAAAACTTGGTCTATCTCGTCCATTAACACAATATGAAAGTGCTTATATAGAAAAATGGGTGGTAGATTATTCATATACTATGGATATAATTGAAATTGCTTTAAAGAAAACTACATCTAAATCCAACTTTAATTTTGATTATTTAGATAAATTAATTTCTAATTGGCATGAGCATAATTTACTTACTACAACTGATGTTAATAATTATCTTGCACAAATGAAAATTCAAAATCAAAACAAAAAGACTTTGGAAAAACAAACAAATTACAAAAGTTTCGAGCAAAGAACATATAATGATTTAGATTCATTATATGCAAATAATTAAGGAGTTAGTTTATGTCTGATAGTGTATTAAAAGATTTATTAAAAGAATATGAAATTAAACGCTTACATGCTGAGCAACTTGCTGATGAAAAAAGAGACCAACTATTTAAGAAATATCCAGAATTTGAAGAAATAAATTCTGAAATTGCTAAATGTGGACTTAACCTTTCTAGAGAAAAATTGCAGGCACATGATAATCAAAAAATTGATGTATTAAAACAGGAATTAGAATTATTAAAAGAAAAAAAACATAATTTCTTAAAAAGTATCAAGATGAGCGAAGATGATTTATTACCAAAATATGAATGTTCTATTTGTAATGATACTGGTTATATAGCTGAAAATAATAGTTTTACTATGTGTTCTTGTTTAAAACAAAAACTAATAAATATTTCTTATAATAAATCTAATATAAATAAACTAGATTTCGAAAACTTTAGTAATTTTGATATTAATATGTATTCTGACGAAATAAATGAAGAAAAATATCATTCTTCTGTTTCTCCTAGACAAAACATATTAATAATAAAAAAGATTGTAGATAATTTCTTAGCAGACTTTGATAATCCTAAGGGAAAAAATTTATTATTTACAGGTAGTCCTGGACTTGGTAAAACATTTCTCTCTAATTGCATAGCTAAAGAATTAATCGATAACGGAAAAATCGTTTTATACCAAACTGCACCAATAATGCTTGACAATATAATTGATTGCAAATTTGGAAAGAATAATATTTCTAAAGATTTCTTAGATAATATATTTAATTCTGATCTTTTAATTATAGATGACTTAGGAACAGAGTCAATTAATAATATAAAATTCACAGAATTATTTAATGTTATTAATACTCGTATTTTAAGTAATAAAAAAACTATCATCTCAACAAATCTTTCTATCCAAAATTTATTTTCTATATATGATGAAAGAATTGTCTCAAGAATAGTTGGTTATTATAATATTTGTAAGTTTTTTGGTGATGATATTAGGTTTAAAATTAGAAATATATAATATTTTGTTTCTCGGGATTTAGGGACGTTCCTTAAATCCCGATTTTAATACTATTATGACAGTTTCTGATTATAATATAAAATCTTTGATTCATTTTTATGTTTCATAATTTAATAAAATCATGAGGAAAGCCACTCGAGCGTGGGAACTCAAGTGGCTTAATAATTTTAAAGGTCTACATGAACTCGTCCACATGTTGCTTTATATATCGAATATCTCTTTCAACTGTAGCTAAGCTACATCCCAACTCTTCTGCAATCATCTCTTTGCTCATATCCTCAATAAAATAGGCATAGAAAATTTCCTCCCGCCTATAGCGAAGATTGCTCTCGTTACTAATGCGTATACCTTTTTTCATATTCGCTTCTCCTTTACTATTTTTATGTTACCTTTTATTTTATAATATTTTTTTCGTTTTTACAATACTAACTCAAAAATACCGTAGCTTTTTGCTACGGTATTTTTTATCCAATTTAATTAGTTTTGAGTATATGGTAAAACAGCAATATGTCTTGCTCTTTTTACTGCTAAAGTAATATCTCTTTGATGTTTAGCACAAGCTCCTGTTGCTCTTCTTGGTAATATTTTACCTTTATCATTTATAAATTTTCTTAATTGTTCTGCGTTTTTATAATCTAATTCTAAATCTTTATCTGCACATAAAGGACATACTTTTTTTCTCATTTTTCTAAATCTTGGATTGAAATCATCATCGTTTCTATTGTTTCTTCTATTTTGTTTTTTGTCTGCCATCTATTTCTCCCCCTTTCTGATTAAAATGGTAAATCATCATTAGAAGTAGTTTCGAAGTCTGAATCTCCACCTGTTGGCATAGCACCAAATGCGTTATCAAAACTTCCTGAAGCTTCTGCATCTCTTCTTCCTTCTGCAAAATAAGCTTCTTCTGCAACAACTTCTGTTACATAATGTTTTTGACCTTGGTCATCATCCCAAGTTCTTGTTTGAATTCTTCCTATGATAGCAACTTGTTGACCTTTTTTAAAATATTTACTACAAAATTCTCCTAATTTGCTCCATGCTACAATATTAATGAAATCTGCTTGTCTTTCTTCTCCTTGACGTACAAATCTTCTATTAACAGCTAATGAGAAAGAAGCAACTAGTGTATTATTTGTTTGTGTATATCTTACTTCTGGGTCTCTTGTTAATCTACCTAATAATTCTACTTTATTCATATTTTATCCCTTACCTTTCTTTTAAAGGTCCCCGTATTATTATTTTTCTTTTCTTACTACGATAAATTTCATGATGTTGTCTTCTATTCTGTAATTTCTTTCTAATTCATCTATTGAATCTGGTTTAGCTTCGAAGTTGATTACTACGTAATATCCTTCTTCTTTCTTTTTGATAGGATAAGCTAATTTTTGTGTACCACGTTCATCAACAGATTCTACTTTACCATTATTATTAATCAAATCTGTGAACTTTGTTACTAAATCTTTTATAGCTTGTTCTTCAATAGATGGATTAATAATGATAACACTCTCGTATTTATTCATTATATTCACCTCCTCATGGTTTAATAACCCATCAACTAAATGGGTAAGGAGAAAAGATCTCTCTTTTCAGCACAGGTATTTTATCATATTTTTTCCTGTTTTGCAACTGATTACTTGAAAAAATTTACATTTTATAGTAAAATGAATAGGGATTTGGAGAGAATCCTAGAGGGATTTTAGGGACGTTCCTTAAATCCCTATTTTAATTATATTTTATAAATTATGAATTTTACTTTATTGAGTTATTTTATAGATAGGAGATTTATTATGTGGGATGCAATTTTAGATAGTTTAATAGATACCGTAAAACTAATTCCATTTTTGCTAATAACGTATATAATAATGGAATTTATAGAACATAAAACTAGTCATAAAACCAAAGACGCTATTAAAAAATCCGGACATTTTGGTCCATTAATCGGTGGTATCCTAGGTGTTGTACCTCAATGTGGCTTTTCCGCAGCAGCTTCTAGCCTATATTCAGCCAGAATTATTACTTTAGGTACATTAATTGCTGTATTTTTATCTACTTCTGATGAGATGTTACCAATATTAATTTCTGAAGCAGTAGATGTAAGGATTATTCTTTCAATATTAGGAATTAAACTTGTTATAGCTGTTATCGTTGGTTTTATAATTGACCTATTTTTTAGAAAAAAATTTGAAACTTCAGAAGATGAACCAGAAATAAAAGATTTATGCGAGCATGAACATTGCCACTGTGAACATGGAATATTTAAGTCTGCTTTAAAACATACTATAAATATTACTTTATACATTTTTATAATATCTTTAGTTTTAAATATAATTATATATTTTATTGGAGAAGATAATTTAGCACATATTTTAAATTCTACACCAATAATTGGACCTATTATCGCATCATTAGTTGGATTAATTCCTAATTGTGCATCATCTGTAATTATTACACAACTATATCTTTCTAAGGTACTTAATTTTGCTACAATGATTGCCGGACTTCTTGTTAATACAGGTGTTGGATTACTAATTTTATTTAGAACTAATAAAGATTTAAAAGAAAATATTAAGATAACAGTATTGTTATTCGCAATTGGTGTTATTTTCGGAATTATATTTGATTTAATTGGATTTAATATATAATTACATCAAAACCCTCCAGACTATCTGGAGGGTTTTGATGTCGGGATTTTAGGAACGTCCCTATATCCCTATATTCCTAATATCTCTTTTGCTTTTTTTATCTCATCATTTGTTGGTACTTTTACATTTTCAAATTCATATGGTACATTTAACTCTTCCCATTTAAATTTTCCCAAATCATGATATGGTAAAATTTCTATCTTAGTAACAGTTTTTAATGATTCTATAAATTCTTTTAATTTTATTAAATCTTCTTCTTTATCTGTATAACCTGGAATTAGAACTTGTCTTATCCACATTTCTTTCCCATGTTCACTTAAGTATTTAGCAAATTCTAATTCATATTTATTAGAAACTCCCACTAAATCTTTACAGATATCATCATTTATACATTTAATATCTAATAAGAATAAATCAGTAAGCTCAATTACTTCTTTAATTTTATCTGTAATAGGCAAATTTCCAGAAGTATCAACTGCTACTTTTATATTTCTCTTCTTCATTTCTTTAAATAATGTAATTAATGCATCTGGCTGAAGAAGTGGCTCTCCACCACTTACTGTTATTCCTCCATCTGCTTGCATATATGCTGTATATCTTTCAATTTTTTTAACCACGTCATCTATATCGTATATGGTACCAGAATTCACATCCCATGTATCACGATTTTGGCAATATTTGCATTTTAAATTGCATCCTTGTGTAAATATTACAAATCTTATTCCTGGTCCATCGACTGCTCCTAATGTCTCAAAAGAATGTATTCTCATTTGACTTTTTACGTCCATAATAATCCTCCAAATTATTTTTTGCATAAATATAGGGATTTTAGCACCGTCCCCAAATCCCTATATCCCTATTTTAACTATATTCTTTCATGAATAGTTCTGTTTATAACATCTAATTGTTGTTCTCTTGTAAGTTTTATAAAGTTAACTGCATATCCAGAAACACGAACTGTTAATTGTGGGTATTTTTCTGGATGTTCCATTGCATCTTCTAATAATGCTCTATCAAAAACATTTACATTTATATGATGTCCTGTTTTTATAAAATATCCTTGTAACATACTTACCATATTTGTAATTTGTGTTTCTCTGTCTTTTCCTAATGTTCCTGGTGTAATTGCGAATGTATATGAGATTCCATCTTCTGAATATTCATATGGTAATTTTGCGATTGTGTTCATAGAAGCTAATGCACCATTTGTATCTCTTCCATGTAATGGGTTTGCTCCTGGTCCAAATGGCTCGCCAGCTCTTCTTCCATCAGGTGTATTTCCTGTTGCTTTACCATAAACAACATTTGATGTGATTGTTAATATAGATAATGTATGTTTAGAATGTCTATATGTTATATGCTTTTGTAGTTTTCTTTCAAATGTTTTTACTAATTCTACAGCTATATCATCAACTCTATCATCGTCATTTCCGTATTTTGGGAAATCTCCTTCAACTTCATAATCTACTGCTAAGCCTGTTTCGTCTCTTATTACTTTTACTTTAGCATATTTTATAGCAGAAAGAGAATCAGCAACAACTGATAATCCAGCGATTCCACATGCCATTGTTCTTAAGATATCTTCCTCTCTATCATGTAATGCCATTTCTAATGCTTCATAAGAATATTTATCATGCATATAGTGAATAGCATTTAATGCTTTAATATATATTTTTGCAACATAATCCATCATTTGGTCAAATTTTTCCATAACTTCATCATAATCTAAATATTCTGAAGTTATTGGTGCAAATTTATGTGTTATTTGTTTTCCAGATTTTTCATCTCTACCACCATTAATTGCATATAATAAAGTTTTTGCTAAGTTTGCTCTTGCTCCGAAGAATTGCATTTGTTTTCCTATCTTCATTGCAGAAACACAACAAGCTATACCATAATCATCTCCAAGTGTAATTCTCATTAAGTCATCATTTTCATATTGAATAGAAGATGTATCAATTGATATTTTAGCACAATATCTTTTAAATGGTTCAGGTAAATTCTTTGACCATAATACTGTTAAGTTTGGTTCTGGTGCTGCTCCTAAGTTTTCTAATGTGTGTAATACTCTATAAGAATTCTTTGTAACTAATGTTCTACCATCAATTCCCATTCCTCCGATACTTTCTGTTACCCAAACTGGGTCTCCACTGAATAATTCGTTGTATTCAGGTGCTCTTAAGAATCTAACTAATCTTAATTTTATTATAAATTGATCCATTAAAGATTGAGCTTCTTCTTCTGTTATAACTCCTTTATCTAAATCTCTTTGGATATATATATCTAAGAATGTTGATGTTCTTCCTAAGCTCATTGCTGCACCGTTTTGATCTTTAATTGCAGCTAAATATGCAAAATATAACCATTGTATTGCTTCTTTAGCATTAGAAGCTGGTTCAGATATATCAAATCCATAAGAACTTGCCATTTCTTTTAATTGTTTTAATGCAACGATTTGATCAGCAACTTCTTCTCTTTGTCTTATAATTTCTTCTGTAAATTCATCTGTATTTAAAGATGTATCCATTAATAATTGCTTATCTGCTATTAATGCATCAACACCATATAAAGCGACCCTTCTATAATCTCCTATAATTCTTCCTCTTCCGTAACCATCAGGAAGTCCTGTTAATAAATGTGAGCTTCTTGCTGCTCTGATATCTTTTGTATATACTTGGAATACACCATCATTATGTGTTTTTCTTAAGTTATGATAAATATATTCAACCTCATCATCAACTTTATATCCATAACTTTCTGCTGATTTTTCTACAATTCTAATACCACCATTTGGCATTATTGCCCTTTTTAGTGGTGCATCTGTTTGAAGTCCCACGATTTCTTCTAAGTCTTTATCTATATAACCTGGTGCATATGCATTTATTCTAGAAGGTGTTTTACAATCTGCATCTAAAACTCCCTTTTCTCTTTCTTCTTTATATAAATCTAATACCTTGTCCCATAATTTTTTTGACTTGTCTGAAACTCCTTTTAAAAAGTTTTCATCTCCTTCATATGGAGTATAGTTAGCTTGAATAAAGCCTCTTACGTCTATTTCTTTAGTCCATTCTCCATCTTCTTTAAAACCTTCCCATTGTTTGAATTTCATAACATACCTCCTGATATATTTTTGCCTATTTTTAGGCTCCTATATCATCATAACATAAGTGATAATAGTTATCAATAAAATTCATTAAAATTTCAGAATAATTTATGCTAATTTTGTAAAAAATAGTATCAATTTATTAGTTAATATTTACTTTGTAGTTTCTTCTAGTGAATTTATTTAAATGCTATATTGAGTTTACAAAATAATTAGGAGGAGCACTATGGCTTTAGATTATTCTATAATTGGAGAAAGATTAAAAAAAGCAAGACTTGCCAAAAATATGACTCAAGAAAATTTAGCAGAACAACTGGATGTTTCTGTTGCATTCTTAAGTAGAGTTGAACGTGGTCATTCTCACTTAAATCTAAATAGACTAACTCAAGTTTGTGAATTATTAGACGTTTCAGAAGGTTATATTTTGTCTGGAAGCTCAGAAAATTCAGAATCATATTTAGAAGAAGATTTCAAAAAACTTTTAGCGAAATGTTCTCCAGAAAAACAAAGACTTATTTATAATATTGCCAAAACAATAGCCGAAGATGAGAATTAGCTATAATAATTCTATCATCTCCGGCATATTTTTTCCTTGCGTTTTTGGAATTTCTATAATCTTAAATTTAGATATCTTCTCTCCAAATTTTATTTCGACTATATCCCCTATTTTTACTTCATAACTTGGTTTTACTTGTTTTTCATTTACAAATATTCTTCCTTTGTCAGCCATTTCATTTGCTATTGTTCTTCTTTTTATAACTCTTGCTACTTTTAAAAATTTATCTATTCTCATAAAAAACTCCTCATCTATCTCTTTCTGTAACATCCACAGAATGTTCCAGAATTATTTTGATTATTATTGTTATTATTATTTGAATCTAGTACTCTTACTCTTCCATTTACTGTTAATACTTGATTATTATCTTCATTATCATTTCCATTATTACAACTATTATTACAAAGATTACTACAATTTCTTAAATTGCAAATAAACCTACAAATATATTTACTAATCCATGCAGCTAAGAAAGATAATATTGTATATATTACTGTTAAAATAAAAAATATAGTACTAGAAAATATAACTGCAATCAATAATAATATGGAAAATATTATTGCTGCAACAAGTATTGGGCAATTTAAAAGTTTTTCCAATGCTATTGATATTACTATTACAGCAAGTGGTATTGCAAAAAATATTAATAAAACATTCATAATATATTTCAATCCTTTCATACTTCCTCTAGAAGCCATGTATAGAGAATTTTTCTTTCCTCTTTTTCTTTATATATATTATGAATGTTTATTCATTTTGTTACTAATTATAGTTAACTTCTACTAAATATAACCCATAAGGTGGTAACGTTTTACCCGCTTTTTGTCTATCTTTCGATTCAATTATTCCCGTTATTTCTTCAGGTTTTATTTTTCCCAAACCAACTTCTACTAAGGTTCCAGCTATAATTCTTACCATGTTGTATAAAAATCCATTACCAGTTAGTTCTATAGCAATTCTCTCATTATTCTTAATAACTTTTGCTGAATATATTGTGCGTACACTACTTTTACTACTTGTTCCACTTGCTTTAAAACCTGCAAAATCATGCTCTCCAACAAAGTAATTTGCTGCTTCTTGCATCTTATTTACATCTAATGGCATCTTTATATTATATTCTAGATTTCTATAAATTGCACTGCCTGTTTCAGAATTGTTAATTACATATCTATATGTTTTTTGTTTGCAGTTGTATCTACTATGAAATCTATCCGGAACTTCTTCTGCTTTTTTTATAACAATAGATTTTTTTAATCTAGAATTTATAGCTATTGCAAATTTATCTATAGGAATATTAGAATTTGTTTTAAAATTTGCAACCTGTCCTAGCGCATGTACTCCTGCATCTGTTCTTCCAGAACCTATAAGTTCTATCTCTTCTTTTGTTATATCGGAAATAACCTTTTCTATAGTACCTTGTATATTTAATTTATTTGGTTGCTTTTGCCAACCGTTAAATTCTTTCCCATCATATTCTATAGTTAATTTGATATTTCTCATATTTCCATACGTCCTTCTAAAGCTTGTAACAAAGTAATTTCATCTGTATATTCTAGGTCTCCACCTATTGGAATTCCTCTTGCAATTCTTGTAACTTTAATTCCTAATGGTTTTATTAACTTAGACAAATACATAGCTGTTGCTTCCCCTTCTACTCTTGGGTTTGTTGCTAAAATTACTTCTTTTACTTCTCCAGTTTGTAATCTTGTTAAAAGCTCTTTTATTTTTATATCATCAGGTCCTATTCCATTCATTGGTGAAATAGAACCATGTAAAACATGGTAAACTCCTTTGTACTCATGTGTTTTTTCCATAGCAATAATGTCTTTAACATCTTCTACAACACAAATAGTTGATTTATCTCTTTTTGGATTTGCACAAATAAAACATGGGTCAGTATCAGAAATATTAAAACATACAGAGCAATACTTTAAATTTTTTCTTGCTTCTTGTATAGATTTTACAAATTCCTCTGCGACTTCATCACTGCAATTTAGCATATAAAAAGCAAGTCTCGTCGCTGTTTTATTTCCAATACTAGGTAATCTTTCAAAATTTTCTATTAATTTTTCTATTGATGGTGAATATATAGACATTTTTACTCCTTACATTATTCCGGGTATATTAAATTTTCCCATTTGTTGTTCTGTTGCACTATCCACTTTGCTTAACGCATCATTTACACATGTAATAATTAAATCTTGTAACATTTCTACATCATCTGGATCTACTATATCTTTATTTAATTTTATTTCTTTAATAACTTTCTTTCCACTTACTTTTACAGTTATGGCTCCTCCACCAGCTGTACTTTCAAATTCTTTAGCAGCTATTTCTGTTTGTGTTTTCTCCAAATCTGCTTGCATTTTTTTTGCTTCTTTCATTAAATTGTTTAGGTTCATTCCTCCGAATCCACCCATTCCTCCTGGAAATCCTCCACGTCTTGCCATAATTATACCTCCTAATTTTATTCTATTATATCTATTGGAATATCTAAACCTTCTACCAAACTTTCGAATTCTGATTTTGTTGGCTTAGCCTCCACATGATTATCTATTAATTTTACTTTCATTTCTTTTCCAAAAGCTATTGAAACTTCTTTAGTTATTGCTTGCATATTTTCTGGCTTTTCTAAAATTCCTTTTGCCAATGGCTTTAGTCCATTATTAAAATTAATTCCTACTGTCATATCATTTATCTCTGAAATATTTGTATTTAATAAATTCGTATATAATCCCATTTTTCCTTCGGTTTTAAATTTTCCAACAATGTCTTTCCAAAATGCATTATTTTTTAATTCTTCTGGGGTTAATGGTTTTCTTTCTACTTTTTTAACTACGGTAGGTTCTTTTCTTACTTCTGCATTACTTGCATTAACAATTCTATTCTTTCCAGCTTGACTTAAAAAACTTTCTATTTTAAATAATCTTCTTTGCAATTCTTGTAAATCATTATTGTTTATATTTGGGCTATTTGAAATATCTACAGGAATTTGCATTGCATTTCCTTTATTTGAATCACATAGTTTTATAAATCCTGCTTCTAACATTATTGTCTTCTGAGAAGACCATTTCATATCATTTTCTAAATCCGATAATTGATAAATCAAATGAACTAATTCTTCTTTGTTAGATTTATCTGCAAGTTCTTTTAACTTTTGTTTTTCTGCTTCACTATATATACCTGTTTCACCTGTTACTTTATATAATAAAACATCTTTTACATATTTTATTACTTCCCATAAAAAGTTATTTTGATCTTTTCCCTCATTAATTACGGTTTTCAATGTTTTTAGGCAATCATCAATATTTTTTTCTAAAACACTTGTTACAATTTCTTCTATATAGCTTAACTTAGGTATTCCTACTAGTTCTTTTACTTTATCTTCGCTTATCTCATTATCTCCATCTTGCAGACATCTTTCCAAAATACTTAATGCATCTCTCATTGCTCCTTCTGATAAAGAAGCTACAATTTTTAATGCATTTTCATCTGCATCTATTTTGCTAGATTCACATACAACTTTTAATCTTTTTACAATGTTTTCTAATGAGATTTTTTTAAAATCAAATCTTTGACATCTTGATAAAATAGTTGCTGGTAGTTTTTGAGGTTCCGTTGTTGCCAATATAAATTTAACATGTGCTGGTGGTTCTTCTAATGTTTTTAATAAAGCATTGAATGCACCTGTAGATAACATGTGAACCTCGTCTATTATATATACTCTATATTTTGCAAGAGTTGGTAAGAAATTAACCTCGTCTCTTATAAGCCTTATATCCTCTACACTATTATTTGATGCTGCATCCATTTCCACAATATCTGTTAAAGATCCTGAAAGTGCAGCCTTACATATTTCACATTCATTACATGGTTCTCCATCTTTTGGATTTAAACAATTTACTGCTCTTGCTAATATTTTAGCAGCTGAAGTTTTTCCTGTTCCTCTACATCCATTAAATAAATACGCATGCCCAACTCGTCCAGCTATTAATTGATTTTTTAATGTTTTAGTAATATGTTCTTGCCCCACAATTTCGCCAAAAGTTAAAGGTCTAAATTTTCTGTATAATGCTGTATATGCCATTTTACCACTTCCCTTTAATTTAAGTTTAGCCTCTCTATGGAAAGCAATTACCCACATAAATACACTACTTATTGCTGCTTCCTTCCGGACCTGACAAGGTTCATAGCTTTTTATTGGGATTGCCCTCCATACAAAGGCTAAACATTGTAACTTTATTTTATATCCGTTGTTATTATATATGCTTTCTGTTATTTTAGCAAGACATTTTACATTCTTTTAAAAATTACATCACTAAAATCTGTCTTCTCTAGTTGCGTTTTTCCTTGTGTTTGAACATCTCCAGTTGGTAATTCTATTGATATAGTTCCCTTATACTTAATATCTCTACTAGTTTCTATCACTACATCAAAGCTTAATTTATAGTTTAAATCTTCTGAATTAGCATTACCTTTTGCAAGTAAAGTTCCATCATGTATTATTTCTTCATCATTACTTCTTACTTCACATACATTTTGATTAACTGAACGTAATAAAATTATGCTTCCTTGATTTGAAATTTTTAATTCATCTAAGTTTGTTTCTTTTTCGCCTTTATATGTTAATGAGCTTCCTACTAAATGTGCTTCATCTTCTACAACTTTACCTTCAGAATTAGCTCTGTATAACTTTATATTCTCTGCTCCGCTATTCTTTTCTATAACAAAGTTTTCAAATGTTATATTTTTAATATTTATATTTTTTGTATATTCATCATTTTTTTGTATTTCTAAATATATATCGTTATATTGATTAACACTAAAATTCCATTTTGTATCTGCTACTGCTTCTATTTCGTTACTTTCCGCAGTACTTACCACAATCATTTTTGAAAGTTCGAATGGTAAATTAGTTTCCCCTTCAACTTGATATCTTAACATTATTATTCCTGCTATTATTAAAATTAAAACTATAATTCCAAGTATAACACATATGTGAACAATTTTTTTACCTTTTAATTCACTAATTTTCATTAGTTACACCTCTATCTTTCTTCTTTTTTTCTCTTAATTCTTTAAAAAACTTCTGTAGTATTTCTTTACTTTCATCTTCTAAGATATTTTTTTCATATTCTGGTATATGATTAAATTTATATTTCGTTAAATCTATAACAGAGCCACATGCTCCAGCTTTTAAGTCAGATACACCATAATAAATTTTTCGTATTCTAGAATTAATTATTGCTCCCATACACATTGGACATGGTTCCATTGTAACATATATATCACACTCTTCTAATCTCCAAGCATCTAGCTTCTTACTTGCCTTTTCGATAGCAATAATCTCTGCATGCTTCAGGGTGTTTTTTTTCGTCTCTTTTAAATTATATCCCCTAGAAATTATTTTTCCATCTTTAACAATTACTGCACCAATAGGAACTTCTCCTTTACGATATGCTTTTTCCGCTTCCTTTAATGCCTGTTTCATAAAAAAAATTTTTTCTTTCATTTTTTCTCCTACTCGGGATTTGGGGACGGTCCTTTTTTCCCTATATTTTGGTGCACTTAGCTGGATTCGAACCAGCGGCCTCTCCCTTAGGAGGGGAGCGCTCTATCCACCTGAGCTATAAGTGCATTTTTTTAATACTTTTGCATTATATCAATTTTACTTCTTTTTTTCAAGGCTAACTTATCATGAAATCGAAAACTATTGAATTTTATCCATTTTTTCGGTATAATATCAAGAGTTAAGAAAGGATTTTATTATGCAAAAAATATTAGGTTCAATGAGAAAAGCAATCGAAGAATTTCATATGATAGATGAGGGTGATAAAATAGCTGTAGCTTTGTCTGGCGGCAAAGATTCTATAACTTTATTAATGGCCCTAAAAAACTTGCAAAGATTTTATCCCAAGAAATTTGACTTAATAGCAATATCTATCAATCCAGGATTTGAATTTTTTGACGTTAACATATTATATGACCTTTGTCAAAAAATTGATGTTGAATTATATGTTGTAGATAGCTATATAAAGGAAATAGTTTTTGACATTAGAAAAGAAAAAAATCCTTGTTCTCTTTGCGCTAATCTGCGACGCGGAATTTTAAACACAACAGCAATTGAACATGGATGCAATAAAATCGCTTTGGGTCATAATGAAGATGATGTTTTAGAAACATTTCTTATGAATATTTTGTATACTGGCAGCATTTCTACCTTTGCACCTGTTTCGTATATGGATAGGTCCAAAATGACTTTAATCAGACCTCTAATATATATTAGTGAAAAACAAACACGTAGTTTTATAAAAAATAACAATATTACTATTATGCCAAAAGCTTGTCCAATGGATGGTAAATCTAAACGTGAAGATATAAAGAAATTGTTATATGACTTAAATAAACAAATTCCTCATGTAAGAGCTAATATGTATGGTGCCATAAAACGAAGTAAAATTAAAGGTTGGAATATTTAATTTAATTATAGTTTAATTTAAATGTTATTTTTTATTATTTAGTTCATTAAATTATTCTTAAAGTGCTGTTATACTTAATATAAATTTTTTAGGAGGATAGCACATGGATTTAAAAGAAGCAAATAAAATTATTGGTAATACGTATAAACAAATTAGAAAAAGTAAAAAGTTTACACAAGAAGAAGTAGCTGAAAAAAGTGATTTAACACCTGAATATTTATCAAAATTTGAAAACGGTAAATATAATGCTAGCATATATAATATTATATTACTTTGTAAAGCTATTGATACTAATCCAACACAATTATTTAACCAATTTTTTGATGACAATTCAGCAGCTATTATTACAACTATAACAGACGAGTTAAAAGATATGGATGTTTCAGATCAAAAATTAATTTTAAGTTTAATTAAACGTATAAAAAATAAAGCCAATATTTAATATTGACTTTATTTTTTTATATATTACTCTTTTATTAGTTCTTTTAAATCTTCTTTTAATTTTTTAACTTTATTTTCTGCATCTGACATATTGTTTCCTTTTACGCCTACATAAAATTTTATTTTTGGCTCTGTTCCTGAAGGTCTTACACATACCCAAGAATCATTTTCTAAATCAAAATAAAGTACATTTGATACTGGTAGTCCTGTTTCTACTTCTTCCTTGGTTTCCATATCTATTATTTTCTCTGTCTTATAATCTCTAAACTTTTCTACTTTATATTCTCCTATTTTTGAAGGAACATTATTTCTTAGATTATCCATCATTTCTTTTATTTTTCTTGCTCCACTAGCACCTTCTAGTGTTAATGATAACAAGTCTTCTTTATAATATCCATATTTTTCATAGATATTAATCATTTGATCCCATAATGTTAATCCCTTTTCTTTGTAATATGCTGCAGCTTCGCAAAGTGCCATAACTGCTGCTATACCATCTTTGTCTCTTGCATGTGTTCCTACTAAACAGCCATAACTTTCTTCGAACCCAAATAAATATGTATTTGAATTTGTCTGCTCAAATATTTTTATTTGCTCTCCTATATATTTAAACCCTGTTAAAACTTCTTTCAATTCTATATTATAATTTTTAGCAATACTGTCTGCTAAATTTGAAGAAACAATTGTCTTTATTAATACACCATTTGCAGGTATTAAATTTCTCTCTTGTTTTTGAGATAATTCATACTCTGCAATTAATAAGCCAGACATATTTCCAGTAAATGATTTATATTCACCTGTTTTTGAGTCTTTAGCATATACCCCTAATCTATCTGCATCTGGATCTGTTGCAAGTACTATATCAGCATCTTTTTCCTTTGCTAATTCTAAAGCTAAATTAAAAGCTTTTGGATCTTCTGGGTTTGGATAATCAACTGTAGGGAAATCCCCATCTGGAAGTTCTTGTTCTTTTACTATATATACATTTTCGAAACCTAGTCTCTTTAATATTGTTCTAACTGGTATATTTCCTGTTCCATGTAATGGAGTATATACTATTTTTAAGTCTTTTTGTTTCTTAATAATATCTGGATTTAAAACAAGTTTTTGTAATGTATCCATATATTTCTCATCTATTTCTTTTCCTATTAAGTTATATAGTTTTTTATTTTCTGCTTCTTCTTGTGAAATCTTTTTTATTTCTCCATAGTCTGTAATATTATTTACTTCTGTAATTATATCTTTATCAACCGGTGGAACTATTTGTGCACCATCTTCCCAATAAACTTTATATCCGTTATATTTTGGTGGATTATGGCTTGCTGTTATCATTATTCCCGCAATACATTTCAATTCTCTTACTGCAAAAGATAATTCTGGTACAGGTCTTAACGAATCAAATA
>ENA-OPXC01000023-OPXC01000023.1-human-gut-metagenome-genome-assembly--contig:-NODE-23-length-124560-cov-7.855203_pt1 | contig 124560 bp, 125 predicted proteins | sample MGYA00241512_ERZ502016 | MGnify/ENA primary metagenome ERZ502016 (study PRJEB25962, sample SAMEA2043043) | human gut metagenome | biome: human gut; feature: human-associated habitat; material: faeces...
TTGCATTATCTATTATAACAAAGGAGTTTTAATTTTAAAGACTCATCGCTAAAGCGAACCTGAACCCTCGGACTATCCGAGGGTTTTATTTAGACAAAAAAGCTACCTAGATAATCTAAGTAGTCATAATAAACTATTCTGCTTTTTTATATTCAGCAATAATAGCATCTTCTAATTGTTTTCTTGCATCAGGATTAATTGGATGAGCTATATCTCTGTATCCACCAGTAGCAGTTTTTCTACTTGGCATTGCAATAAATAAGCCATTATCTCCTTCAATAATTCTGATATCATGTACTGCGAATGAGTCATCTAAAAGAATTGATGCTATTCCTCTCATTCTTGAACCTTCTTTTTCGATTTTACGAACTGTAACTGATGTAACTTGCATATAAATTCTCCTTCTATTGTCTATTACAACATATCTTAATTTTAAACCAAGTATTACCAAAAATCAAGCATCTTGATATTACTCGACAATTACTTTACATATGATAGATGCAAACATCCCCAATTGCTACATCAGCATAAGTAAAACTTTTATTAACACCGTCTACTAAAACCGTAAAAATATTAGAATATACTTCATTAACTATTCCTTTCATCATCGTTGTCTTTGCTCTACTGCCACTAACCTTTAACATAATTTCTTTATTAACTAAAGATTTAATTTCATCTCTAATATCACTTATATTCATCTTGGATACCCCACATACATCAAGCCGTTACAGATAATACCACCCATTCCCATCTCTCCATTCTTTGTTTTTTCTAAAAGTTCAATTAAGTTAATTTCCTTACTTTTCTCAGTCAAAGCTATATTACAAGCAATAATAGCCGGATCTAGGGCATGAATATTTACTCGTTTCGGACTACTAGCAAAATTAGAACCAGCTTTTATAAGTTCTTCATAATTACTTTGACAAGCTCCAGCAATAATAATCAACTTTTCATGAGAGCTTTCATACTTTCTAGCATTTTTAACTGCCTTAACGAAATTTAAAGAATTTTTATAATTTCTTAAATCTTTTTTATCGCCCTTTTTCTTCATATAAGCATCATGTCCAGTAATAATCACAATATCAGGCTTAGCATCTTTCAAATAAGAAATTATATCATCGCTAACAGTTTCTTCATCAATTTTTCTTCCGATAGCAAATACTTTATTTTGTTTATAATAATCCATACATCTTTTTAAATACTCGCTATCTCCATCTAGATGTAAAATACGCGCTGGTAAATAAAAGAAATTACTTCTATCATCGCTTTTTACCTCATCAATAAAATTACTGGGACGAAAGTCATCTTCTACCGTACTTTTATCGACACTAACACAATCGTCTATAGGACTATCTGCATAAAGCCTAGCATAAACTCCTTTTAAATAAACAGTATCACCTCTAATATTTAATACTAAAAAGACAGTATCATTACCATAACTATTTCTTGTAATATAGTCGCCTTTTTTAATCACGAATATCACCATTAAATAGTATTATTTAACCAAGAAAAAAAGAACTACAAAAGTAATTCTTAAAAATCATTTTTAACGGTTTGCACTTTTTTCTAACGACTTTTTAAATAAATCTGCACTTTTTTACAACGACTTTTAAAAAATATATAAATTTATCCTAATTTTCTTCAATATTTTTAAATATATCAATAAATTCTTCTAAGCTAATTTCCTCTGCTCTATTTTGTAAATTATGATTATATTTAACCAAAACACTATTTATTTTTTCTAAATCATAACTTTTTAAATTATTGCGAAGATTTTTTCTTTTAAACTGAAAAGCACTTTTTACAAACTTAAAAAACTTATCTTCATCTAAGAAAACTTTATCTTCTTTTCTAGTCAACTTAAGTATAGCACTATCAACATTAGGTACTGGATAAAAAGCCTTTCTAGGTACTTCAAATAACTTATTTATATTGTAATAATAGTCTAAATAAACAGTTATTGAACCATATTCCTTACTACCCCATTTAGCACTGAAACGATCAGCCACTTCCTTTTGAACCATTAAAGTACAAGAATTCTCATTCAATTTCTCCTCAATAATCTTTTCTATTATTGGTGTTGTAATGTAATAAGGTATATTTGCTACAATATATAAATTTTTATAATTATTTGGTAAATACTCTTTAACGTTTACTTTCATAAAATCTTCATAAACAATCCTTAAATTATCAGCATTTATCTTATCTAAAACTGGTTTTACTTCTTTATCAATTTCAAAGGCGATAACTGGACAATTAAATTTAACTAAATATTTAGTTAAAGCCCCATGTCCAGGGCCAATCTCAATAATACAGTCATCTTTAGAACATTCGATACTACTAACTATTTTTTGTAACACCTTTTCATCTTGTAAAAAATTTTGTCCTAAATTCTTTTTAAACTTAAACTTCTCCATACCTTCACCTCTTTATACTATATCTATCAATTACAACATTATCATTATAATTAACACTTTCAATAAATTCTCCACCATTATTTATAATAATTTTTTTAGAGCCAATATTATTATCATTACAAGTAATTATAATTTCATCATATCCCATGGCAACCATTTTTTCAATTAACATCTTGCAAATTTTATTACCATATCCTAATTTTCTTTTACTTGGCACAACACCGTACATTATATGTCCCGAAAACTTGTAAGTATCGTTATCAACCTCTGGATTTAATCTAATGCTTGCATGCCCCACTATTTTATCATCTTCAATAGCAAAATAGAAAATCTCTTTGACACCATTATTGCCAATACCATTCTTTTTATCTTCAACGCTTTTTAAAAAACTGGCAAAATTCTCTTTAGTTACAAATGGTTTAAAATCAGGATACATTCTTTTGTAATCATCATTATATTCATCAATCCTATTAATATCGGTTATATCGTCTTCTTTTAAATACATACTTTTTTCCTCCCATTATTTTTATCTAAATGTACTTTCACATACCTCTAAACAATTAATTTCCAGTCCATTATACCTTAAAACACCAAATAAAAAAAGGTATCCTACCAGCCTTTTCTTAAGACATCGTAAGATACCACTGACCTACCAACATTTTTTCTAGCATAATCTTCACTAACAGTTAATAAGTCTAAATTATATTTACTAACACCTCTATCAAGAACTATTGCATACATAGGCTTACTATATAATTTATGTTCATTAATACGAATGATAGTCCCACAAGACAAAGCCTTAGATGAAGCAACAATATTTACTTTACCATAAGTCTTATCCTCATAAGTGACATTGCCACTTAAAACATCTAAATTACTCATACAAGCTAAATGTCCACTGCATAAAGGACAATCGGCTCCATAACCAGTTAAAAAACCAGTAAAAGTATCTTTAGCACTATAAATATCATTTTTTATATCATTTTCTAACTTCATAGCCATTGCATTTAAATCTAATGTAAAATCAAGGTTAGAATTACTTGTGTTATTATAATAATTTATTCCACTGGAAGAACCAAGTAGCATAGCAGCCCCCACTAACAAGAACCCTTGAATTCCTCGTAAAAATATTTTCAAAATTAAAACACCACCTGCTAAAAGTCTATCATAGCATGTCTTAAATGTCAAAAATTCTCTTTATATTTTGATTGGTAATTTTTGCTAGTTCCTCTAAAGACACACCATAAATATCAGCAACAAACTTAGCAGTATTTATCATCTTTCCTGGATTATTTTGCGTTCCTCTAAAAGGTACTGGTGTAAGATAGGGACTATCTGTTTCTAAAATAATACTATTTATATCTATATTTTTTAGAGTATCACCTAAATTACAATTTTTAAAAGTAACTACTCCATTAACTCCTAAAACAAAGCCCAGCTTAATATATTCCTTAGCCATTTCTAAACTGCCACTAAAGGAATGAATAACACCAAAATTATGATGTCTTTTTAAAATTTCCAAAGTATCACCAGCCGCATCACGACTATGGATAACTACTGGTAAATTTAATTTTTCAGCTATATCCAACTGACGTTCAAAAACTTCTATCTGTTTATTTTTATTATCCTTAGTATAGTGATAATCTAGGCCAATCTCACCAATTCCTACTATTTTTTTATCTAAATTATCAAAAATACCATAATCAAATTTTTCATCAATATTTTCTGGATGCAATCCAACTACACCATACATTTCAGGATATTTTTTTACTAACTCAATTACTTCTTTGCTACTTTCATAATTATAACCAGCATTAATTACTCTAGAAACACCAGCTTCCTTAGATTCTTCTAAAATAACATTAATATCATCATAATATTCACTTAAAATATGACAATGAGTATCACAAAACATCTACTTAACCTCAATTCTATCAAATAAATGTTGTGGTTCTCCTAAAGTTTTGCCAATTTCTAAAGCTCCAAAATGTAACGCACTTTCAATGCTTACTTTTTCTGTATTTAATTGTTTTAAAATCTTTGCACTAGTATCAGGTAAGTAAGCTCCAAGTAAAATGCCGCAAACTCTAATACTCTCTAGTAAATTATATAAAACAGTCGCAAGTCTATCTTTCTTAGTCTCGTCTTTAGCTAAAACCCAAGGTGTTGTCTCATCAATATACTTATTACATCTCTTTAACACATCAAAGATTTCATCAATAGCATCACCAATATGTAAGCTATCCATTTTAATCTTAACATTATTATAAAGATTTTCTGTCATACTAATTAGTTCATCATCAATACTTTCTTTAACACCATGATTAGTAATAACACCGTCAAAATATTTATAAGCCATACTAACAGTACGATTAACTAAATTACCTAAAATATTTACCAAATCACTATTAATTCTTTCGACTAATAAATCTTCACTATAAATGCCATCCGCACTGAAAGGTATTTCATGTAAGAAATAATATCTAATTGCATCTACACCATATTTCTTAACTAAATCATCAGCATAAACAACATTTCCTTTTGACTTACTCATCTTACCATCAGCCATGATTAACCAAGGGTGTCCGAATACTTTTTTAGGCAATGGCAAATCTAAACTCATTAAGAAGCAAGGCCAATAAATAGTATGAAATCTAATAATATCTTTACCAATTAAATGTAAATCAGCTGGCCACCATTTCTTAAAATCATCATTACCACCATCAATATCATAACCAATATTAGTAATATAGTTAGTTAAAGCATCAAGCCATACATAAACAACATGTTTGGCATCAAAAGTTACTGGAATTCCCCAACTAAAAGTTGAACGCGAAACACATAAATCTTGTAAACCAGGTTTAATAAAGTTATTAATCATTTCATTTTTCCTTACAGCTGGAAGAATAAACTCTGGATGGGATTCAATATATTCAATTAATTTATCTTGATATTTAGATAATCTAAAAAAGTATGCTTCTTCCTTTTTCTCCTCAACATCTCTACCACAGTCAGGACACTTACCGTCTACTAACTGACTTTCCGTCCAAAAAGATTCACAAGGTGTACAATAAAGACCACTATATTCTCCTTTATAAATATCACCTTTATCATACATTTTCTTAAATATTCTTTGTACAACTTCTTCATGATGTTTATCGGTAGTTCTTACAAACTTATCATAACTTGTATTCATTGTATCCCAAATATTTTTGATTTCTCCAGATACATTATCAACAAACTCTTGAGGAGTAATACCTGCTTCCTTAGCTTTTAACTCTATTTTCTCCCCATGTTCATCAGTCCCTGTTTGAAAATAAACATCGTATCCTTCTAATCTTTTAAATCTTGCTATCGCATCTGCTAAAACAATCTCATAAGTATTACCAATATGTGGTTTACCTGAAGTATAAGCAATAGCTGTACTAATATAAAATTTCTTTTTTTCCATAATATCATACCTTTCTTATCTATCATTTAATCCATTAAAATATAAAAAAGCCATAAATATAAGGACGAATTACCGCGGTACCACCTTACTTTATGACTTACCATACACTCTTATCTTAACGCGATTAAACGATTTAACTCCCAAATCCATACTCCCTATTAATCTTGCCTATCTTTCACCAACTAAAAGGCTCTCTTTTTAAAGACGCTTAGGTACCAATTTGTTCCTTGTTAATTAATCCTAGTATAGCACATTTTCTTTTATTTGTTACTTATTTTTTATTTGTCTATATGAATTATTGATTACTACCAGTCCGCCAATCCCTTAAGGAGGCTTGCATTTTAACTAATTTATTTAAATTTATAATACTAAATGCACAATTTTAGCAAAAAAGTATTTTGCAAAATACAAAATTAAATATTTTATTAAAAAAGTATTTTGAAAAATACAAAATTGACTTTTTACTTTCCTTATTATATAATCATATCAAGGAGAAAATGCTATGATAAAAAGAGAAAATTATTTAAAAAAAATTAGACCATTTTATGATCAAAATCTTATTAAAGTAATTACTGGTATTAGAAGATGTGGTAAATCTGTTATATTAAAACAGATAATGGACGAGATAAAAAATACAGGTATTAAAGAAAAAAATATTATATATATAAATTTTGAATTAACTGATTATGCTAATATTAAAAATTATTTAGATTTAGACAAATTTATAAAAGACAAAATCAAAAACAAAGATAAATATTATTTATTTCTTGATGAAATACAATATATTGAAGATTGGGAAAAAACTATTAATTCTTATAAAGCCAAATATGAAGATAATATTTCAATTTTTATAACTGGCTCTAATAGCGACCTATTATCAGGTGAATTAGCAACTTTACTATCAGGCAGATATGTAAGCTTTAAAATACGTCCTTTTTCATTTAAGGAAGTATGCGAATTTAATAATTATGAATTAGATAAATATAAATTAGAAAAAGAATTTAATGACTATGTTAAATGGGGTGGCCTTCCACAGAGATTTAACTTTAAAAGTGAAGAATCAATAAGAACATATCTAACCGATGTTTATAATTCTATTGTTGTAAAAGATATAATAAAAAGATTTAATATAAATGACATCGATCTTTTTAATAGAATAGCTGAATATATATCAACTACTCCATCCCAAACATTTTCACCAGAAAATTTAGTTAAATATTTTGAAATTAATGATGATAGAGGTGTAACTAAAAATACACTGTATAACTATCTAGAATACATGTGTAAAGCTCATTTAACTGAAAAAGTAGATAGATATGATGTAAGGGGTAAAAGAATTCTTAATGGTAAATATAAATATTATTTAACTGATTTAGGATTAGGTCAAATATTAAATGTTTCCAAAAAAGAACAGATGGGCGCTTACTTGGAAAATATAGTTTATAATGAACTTATTTATAGAGGATACGATGTTAAAGTTGGTGCCTTAGAAAAAGGTGAAATAGATTTTATTGCTTTAAAAAATGGTAACAAAGAATACTATCAAGTATGTTATTATTTATCTGATGACAAAATAATAGATAGAGAATTTAATGTTTATAATAATATCCAAGATAACTACCCCAAATATGTAATTTCAATGGATAAACTTGATATGTCTCAAAATGGTATAATCCATAAAAATATAATTGATTGGTTATTAGAAGATTAAATTCTTCTTTTTTATTTTGTCGAGTTTTTTTGACACTTAAAATGAGCGAAGTCAGATTTCACCTAGCCTCACTCAAGATTTTCCTTGTTATATATCTAATTATATCTTGATTCAACCAATAAAATTGTCCCTCTAAAATACTCTAACCTCCTAATCACGCTTCTTACCAAATTTTCTTTCCAAACTCAATCCATTATACTTATCAATCTTAATATTTCCATCATCGCTAATCCCATAAAGCACTTGGTCATCTTTAACAATTTCTAAAACTCCAACTCCATTTAAGAAAGTTTTATTATAATCGTAAATAAAATCCAAACCTCTTTCTTCTTTTGGATCCAAAGTAAAATAAGCCAAATACTTATCTAGTTGCCTCTTATACAAATCTCTTTTAGTTGCTAAGATATTAAAATCATCAAGATATAACTGCAACCCTGATAATAAAGTATAGCAAAAATCCCTTATATTACCCCTAATGCTCTTACTAGGTAAACCTACATAAACAATTGCCATCTCTACTAAATTACCAATATTAATTATATCATTTTCACATAAATAAATCCTATTAGCATCCATATCCTCACATAATTTACCAGATTTATAATAACTATCAATACCTAAAAAACCATCGCATGAATTATATGTTCCTCTTAAAAATTCCAGTTCATACATTACGAATCTTTTAACTTCCAACCCCATCTTTAACCTTTCGTGCTCATTAAAATTAATACCAGCAACTAAAGATAACTTTTTTCTACTTTCTTCTTTCTTATCAAAATTTCTAACTAAGCTAATATCATCTAACTCCTTATCAACCATAGGAACTCTTTTTATACTATAAATACTTGAGCCCTTTAAATTAAGAGCAAGCCTACAATTATATCTTTGAAAGAACATATTAATATAATCATTCTTCTTATCTAAATCAATATTTTTCCCCCTAAAAGCCTCATCTAAAATCTTAATGCGACCTTGAGATGTTAATATATAAGTAGGTATTCCCGAAACAAACATTACCCCTAAAGTATTATCATCTTCTAAAAACATATCCTTTTTTAAAATCTTTAAAGAAATAGCTGATCTTAAACCAATTCTCTTCATTTCCCATTCTAAATCCCTTAAAAAAGCCAAAATAAAACCCGTATTATCCATAAAATCTCCTGTTCTAATACGAGTATATAATTCTTAACATGAAATATCAAGTTTAGAAGTAACTAAAATATTAATAATTTTCCCAATTTCTTTATTACATTCACTATTTATAACTATAATAATTCCTTCGACATTACTATCAATAATAACCGGTCTTATATCACAACCACTACATATCTCATCCTTAACCTTATCCATTTCATATAAAGACATATTAATATACTTTTTAACCTCAAAACCCTCTATATCCGTATTATTAAAAATAATATCTTCCCGATTAGTCGCTAAAAACTTAATTCCACTATAATTAGTTAATATAGTTAATAAAGTCTTAACATAATCATTATATTCTTTGATAGCTATTCTTTTATTTAAAACTATTTTATCACCGTCCATGCCTATTTCTAATGTATCATTAGTCTTAATAGAAAGCCTTTTTCTTATATCTTTAGGAATTACAATGCGTCCTAATTCATCAATTCTTTTTATTTGTCCGTTCATATCTTACCTCTAAGTTTATTATTATCTTTTTTTTTAAATTTATAACATTATTTTCTTATTTATAATCTTATTATTTCTTCCCACCCACCACTTTCTAAAAAGTATCTTTTATAAATTATTAGATTTATTTCTTTTTAACTATTAAATATTACAATTTTAGTTTATACTTATAAATGGGTGATACAATGAAATTTACAGAACTAACAGAACAAGAATTTCAAAATTTTGTCGATACACAAAATAATAAAAATTTCTTTCAAACTATAATGATGAAAAAGAAATTAGAATGTGATGGAACAAAGGTTTATTTAGTAGGAGTTAAAGAAAATAACAAAGTTATCGCAGCCAGTCTTATTGCACAAACCCCACAAAAATTCTTAGGTAAAATAACATATGAGGCTTATAAAGGCTTTATTCTTGATTACCATAATAAAGAATTACTTAAATTTATGACAAATGGTGTTAAGAACTTTTTAAAAGAAAAAAATGGCTTAAAACTAGTAATTGACCCTTATATACCTGCTGTCTCTCGTAATATGGAAGCTGAAATTACTGATGAATTTGATAACCGAGATATTATAGATTATTTACACACTTTAGGTTATAAAGATTCCCAAAGTAGCCAAGTTAAATGGACTTATTGTCTTGATATTAATGGTAAAACCAGTAAAGAATTATTTAATGATTTTCGTAGCAGTACTCGTAATAATATTAATAAAACTTTAACTAAATATGATTTAAATATTAGAACACTATCTAAAGACGAATTAAAAGAATTTAAAACTATTACCAGTGATACTTGTGATCGTAGATCATTTTCCGATAAATCTTTAAAATATTATGAAGAAATGTATGATTGTTTTAAAGATGATGTAACATTTAAAATATGTGAAATTAATTTAAATAATTATATTCAAAAATTAGAAGATTCTAATAAAGAAATGGCTTCTAAATTAGAAGAGTTATCTGATTCTAATTCTAACTTAAAGAAAAAAGAAGTCATGAAAAAAGATATTGAAAATAATAATAAAAAGATACAAGAAGCTAAAGATTTAAAGCAAAAAAAAGGTGATATTATTCCTTTATCAGCTGCTATGTTTATATTATATGGTGATGAAATCATTTATTTATTCAGTGGTTCTTATGCCGAGTATATGCAGTTTTGCGGTCAATATCGTTTACAATGGGAAATAATTAAATATGCTGCCGACCATAATTATAAGAGATATAACTTCTTTGGTATTCAAGATGTATTTAATCCTAATGGCAAAGACCGTGGGGTTTACGAATTTAAAAAAGGCTTCGGCGGTTATGTCGAAGAACTTCTTGGGGCTTATGAATTATCTTTAAGTCCTACTAATACATTGTTTAATATTTTAAAAAAAATTAAACATATAATTAAAAAATAAAATTTTACCAATTATTTCCAATTGAAAAATACTGTTATCTACTTTAAAATTAAAAATGCCAGTTATCCATTTAACTTGTGGGCTTCCTCGCCGTCTGTTTCGCATTCCTTGGCGGGGTTCGGCCAGATTCCTGCTAAAATTAGCATAAGTGCTATGGGCTTAGGATAAATGCCTACGGACATTTATAAAAGTGGCAACGATTAATCGTAATCTAATTTAGATTGGAAACAGATAGCTGACCAGGCTGTACACCTAAACTAAAAATATAGATGTCATAATCGCTTTAGATATAATGACTAGCACTATATTTTTTTATTGTCTAGTACATATTATAAATGTTATAATTAGAAAGAGTTTAATTGGCAAGAAAAATGAATAACGAAAACTTTAAATTATTAGATAAAACTAAAAAAACAGCAAACTACATTAAAAATATAACAAATAATATTCCTAAAAATGAAAGAGTGTTAAAAGATAGCATTGAAAAAACAATGTTTCAAAGTATTGAAAATACGTATTATTACATAATTCAAAATAATGAAAACAACCGTATAAAAGATAAATATTTAAAAGATTTATTGGTAAATTTTGCAATGCTTGATTATTTTATAAAGTGCTGCAAACAAGAGAAATATATTAGTAATCACCAATGTGATGTCGTATGTAAATTTTTACTAGAACTAAGGAAAATAACTTATGGAATTATTCGCACCAATAAAGTTTGATGATGTCGTTACCGATAAGAATATTAGTGAAGCTTATCGTATTATCAGAAAAAATACCATTCATCGTAAAAAGTTAACAGTTTTTGAAATGTACTATCTTTCTAATATTTTTAATATTAAAGATAATCTATATAATAATACATACACCCACCAATCATACAATATCTTTTTAGTTCAAGAACCTAAATACCGTATTATTATGAGTGAAAAACTATATGATAAAATTATTAATCATTTATTAAGTAAGTTTGTCTTAAAACCATGCATTGATAAAATATTAATTTCCAGCAATGTTGCTACTAGAGAAAATAAGGGTTCTAAGGCAGCTATTGATTACATGAAATATTATGTTAATAAATTAAAATTTGATGCTGATAATATTTATATTTTGAAATGTGATATTTCTAAATATTTTTTCAATATAGACCATGATATTCTGTTTGAAATGGTTGATAAATTTAAAATAGATACTAAATTAAAAATTATAATTAAAAATATAATTGATAGTACTGATAATGTTAATAGTAATAAAGACATTGATATTATAGTTAATCGAGAAAAAGAAAGATTATTAAATAAAAATATTGACTGTAACAACGCAATAAAAGAACTTGATAGATTACCTAGATATTATAAAGGAAAAGGCTTACCTATTGGTAATATGTCATCTCAATTACTTGCACTCCTTTATCTTAATGGTTTAGACCACTTTATTAAAGAGAAACTTCATATCAAATATTATATTCGCTATATGGACGATTTTCTCTTAATTAGCGATGATAAAGAATATTTAAAATATTGTTTAAAAGAAATAACAAAATACATTGAAAACAAGCTACTACTAAAATTAAACAATAAAACCCAAATATATAATTTAAGTAAAGGAATAAACTTTTTAGGCTATCGCTATATTTTAAAAGATAAAAAGCTTATTATGTTACCTACCTCTAAAAACAAAATTAAAATTAGAAAAAAATTAAAAAAGTTAAAAAACACAGATTACCATAAATATAAGTTAACTAAAATCAGTTATCGTGGATATTTTATGAATTGTAATCAAGATATTGATAAATATTTATAAAAAGTATAGATACAGCAAAAAAAAGTATAGTAGTAACTATTATATCTTAAGCGATTATAGCATCTATACTTTCTATTCAGGTATTAACCTAGGTATAATCCTGTTTCCAATCTAATATTAGATTATCAGTTAAGAGTTTGGTAACATCTTTATCCTGTTTTAAAGCAATAAATAGTTATTTTCCCCTAGTCCTAAAAGACTACTTCTTCTAATAAACAGCCGTAACCATTTACCATGAGTGTCGTTAGTCATCTACACTAACCTTAGTAGGAATCTGGCCGAACCCCGTTGTTGTTGTTCACGTTGTTCGCATTGTTCGCATTGCCATTCGAATTCACGTTACGCACGTTAGCGTTACTACCATTGAAGTTGTTCGGCGAGGAAGCCCACCAGACTAGATAAGACAAAATGCAACGTAAATTAATGGAATACACCCTACAACCAATATAACTTATTTTACTTATTATGACAAGATAAAATTTTTCCCACAGCTTAATCGGCTGTGGGAATCATCCGCACAAAGTCCTTATTTTTTTATTTAATTTCCTTCACGTATTAGTAAAATACTTTTATTACATATACAACCATCTAGTTTTTCAGATAAAAATTTGTCGCCCAAAATGAAGAGTCATTTTGGGCGATTTACGTCATCAAACATATTATTACAAGATTTCTTCTACGAAGAAATGCGATAAGGATCTGTTACTGTCCCTGAGCCTTGTGCCAGCACTTCAGCCTTCAGATTGAAAACTGGCCGAACCCCGTAGTAGCTGTCCACGATGTTCGCACGGTTCGCATAGCCATTCGAATCCACGCCACGCACGCCAGCGTAACTACCACCGAAGCTGCTCGGCGAGGAAGCCCACCAATACTGCCCTGAGTATAAGTAGTAACCACTATTGCTAGCAGACCACCCACCGGCTAGTACAATTTCATCCGTACTCAAAAGACCGACTGGATACGTTAGAGCACCATTACCATTAGTAGTATCACTTACTGTAAAGGCATCATTCTTTTGTGGACACGTTAACCTCATATTAGAATTGTAGCCACCACTCGACCATGGTCCATAATACCAACGATATGCAGTGACATTTGTTCCATATCCCAAATTATTATAACTACTACTTGGTTTATTACTACTTATTGAACGGTCATTACAAAATACATTATCAGCCAAATATTGTTCATTAGCTGTACCAACTATATTCGTCTTATACCAATTATCTATGTAAGCCTTAATTGTTGAATCATTGGTATTCGCATGAGCATCTGCATAGGTTGATGCACCAGTTTGACCATACATATAACCAACATAGGCATTATCATTATAACTGCTATTAAAAGCACTCGTACCAATCTGTCTATCCGAACTTGACTCACCATTAGCATGGGCACTTGTACCATCATAAATAACACGAACAGTACCATCACCATTTATTCTTACGATACGCCAATATTTATCTGCAAACTTCACATAATTATTAGTTACATTACCACGATAATAATATGAATCACCATAAACATCTTTTGCCTTGCATAAATAACCATTAGTAGCCTCTACCCCAGTAACATTTACCGAACCATCAGCATTCATTGTTGGGCACTTACCAGAAGTATCCAACTGAGCAATAATATCAGGTACTTTTGAAGTTAACTTTTTAAAGTAAACATTACATTTAGTTCTTTTACTTAAATTAGTAGTTAGTAAACCCCAATCATCATTGTTCCATTTACCTGCAGCCCCATTCTCACAAGAGACTTTATCTACTACATAACCATCATTTTTACCAGGAATTGTACTACTATATTCTCCATCTATATAAGCACCAATTACAACATCACCATAAATAAAATCACCAACTGTCGTTCTAATTACAGCTTGTTCCTCCGATACGAAGAATTTAGAGTAAGCAAAATATAGACACAATAAACAACATAATACACAAGGTACTGCTATATATACATATCTTGAATAACTTCTCCATTTTCTTTTAAACTTTAATTGTCTTAAAACCTTTTCTCTATTAAATTTTGCCATCTGTTTCACCTCCTATCTTCAACTTAATTATATAAAATAACTACTTAAATAACAAGTAAAAGTCCTAAAGAAAAAAAGACATTATCGTCTTAACAAACAATAATATCTTCATATTTTTAAAGTATATTTTTTAAAATAACAGTCTTTGTTCTACTCATTTCATGAAGAGTACTAGCAACGCCTTCATTACCATAACCAGAATGTTTCCAGCCACCAAATGGCATTTCAAATGAACGGAAGAAAGAAGCACCATTAATAATTACGCCACCACATTCAAGTTCATTAGCAACTTTTTGACATACCTTTTGATCTTTAGAAATAATACATCCACATAAACCAAAATTTGATTGATTAGCAATCTCGATTGCTTCTTCAATAGTATCATAACTAATAATAGAAACAACAGGTCCAAAGATTTCCATATCTTTAGCAACAGGCATATCACGATTAACATCGGTTAAAATAGTTGGTTCATAGAAAGCACCTTTACGACGTCCTCCATAAACGACCTTAGCTCCTAATGCAACAGTAGAATTAACTTGTTCTTCTACCTTTTTGGCAGCATCTTCACTAATTAAACAACCAATTTTAGCATTAGGATTACTAGGCATACAAACCTTAATACCTTTGAAAGTCTCTGTTAATTTACTAACAAATTCATCTAAAACATCTTTATGAACTAAGAAACGCTTAGAAGCACAGCAAACTTGACCAGTATTATATAAACGACCCCAGATAGTTTCTTTAACAGCTAAATCAACATCACCATCTTTATGAAGAATAAATGCATCATTGCCACCTAATTCTAACATAACATGAGTAATATTTTTAGCACATTTAGCCATTGTTTCCGCTCCAGCCAAAGTAGAACCAGTAAGACTTACTAAAGCTACTTTAGGATTTTCAGCTAAATTTTGAACAGCCTCGCCACCAGCACCATTAATTAAGTTAATTGCGCCACCAGGAATACCAGCTTCAATTAATAACTCAACATATTTAGTTAAAGTTAAAGGATTGTGAGCACTTGGTTTTAAAATAACACTATTTCCCATTAATAAAGCAGCAGGAACTTTTTGACAAAATAAATCACTAGGGAAATTAAATGGAATTACAGCAACTACTACTCCTAAAGGTGCTTGAATTGTATATTGTAAAGTTGCTTCATTACCTTTTTCTTGACCATAAGGAATTACTTTTCCATATTCATGTTTTGCTCTTTCACAGAATGCAGGAATACCTATTGAAACATTAGCAATTTCTCCTATTGCTTCACTAATTGTTTTACCCGTTTCTTCACATAATAATTTAGCTAAACTATCTTTATCTCTTTCTACTAAAGAAACAAACTTCATTAAACGACTTGCTCTTTCATGTAAAGGCACTTTAGCCCATTCTTTTTGAGCTTCAAAAGCCGCATCAACTGCCTTATCACAGTCTTCTTTTGTACTTTTTGGTACTGTATCGATTAGTGCATTAGTAGCAGGGTTAGTAATTTCAATTACTTCCCCGTTACTTGCATCACACCAATTTGACCCAATCAAATTCTTTGCCATTTTTTATTCCTTTCCAAAGCCAGTAAATGATAGAGATAAACCACCAACAATATTACTAGAATGTTCACATCTACCATATTCACCAAATGTAAATACCATTAAGAATTCTTTTTTAGGAATAGCCTTCTTAATAGCTGGATAAATTTTATCTTCCATATTAGTTAATTGAAGTCCTAAACGACGTCCTCCACAGTGAACAAGAAAATAACTTTCTGGAGTATTATCCATTAAATCATTTAATTTCTTAACAACGCAAGCATTACTATCTAACATGCCTTCAGGAGTATTAGTTAAATGAATAATAGCAGTATTTTCTTCTAAGTTAGCACCAATATTCATAGATTTATCAACATTAGCAAACATTGGATGTCTAACAGCAGTAACATTACCAATTTGATCTTTTACTCCAAGTGGATTGAAGATTGTTTCTGTAAGTAAGTTATTACCCATCATATCTTCTATTCTTTTACCAGTCCAATCTGCATATACATCTAAAGCAGGTTTTCCATTTATAGAAACTAATGTTCTCTTATCTTTAACTTCTGTAATTAAACCAGCATCTTTAGTCTCTACATAATTACCAGTATATAAGTTCTTAATCTCGGTATCAGCATAAATTAAAGCCATAACACAACCATCAGCAAATGCCTCACCATTATATAGTAAACTCCATTTACCTTCTACTGTATTATCAGCAGCACTACCGCCAAACACAGGAACATCACCGATTACATCAGCAATACCTTTTAAGTATTCTTCTTCTTCTTTTGGCGAAGCACTTACAAATACATAACTTGGTTTTTCAATGCAATTAGCCTCTTTAACAGCCTTAGTTGCTAATTTACGACCAATAGTACGTGCATCATCATTAGTCTTAGGTGAACCAGCTGCTACTACTTTAGCATCTCCACCTAATAACATCATACCAGAATATCCAGTAGGTTTATTTAAATAACCGTCTTGAGTACATATTGCGGCACTTGAAGTACAACCAACAATATCAATATCTTTAAGGACACTCTTAACACCTTTCATAATTTCTTTTTGGTCTTGAACACAGCTTGTGAATAATAAACCAACTTGTGGATTTTCTATTTTATTAGCCATTTTAGCAGTTTCAACACCACTTGTATAAGCATCTACATTTTCACTATAACCAACTTTAGTTTTCATAGTTTTTTTAACTCCTTTTCCTTCATAAGCTCTATTAAATAGTTCGATAATGTCTTCCTTAGTAACTTCACGTGGATTACCACCAGTACAAGGATCAATCAAAGCTTTTCCAGCCATTTCTTCAAAACTATCTGGACTTACATTTAATTCTTTTAAAGTCATTGGTACTTTTAAAGTTTTTTCTAAATCACGAACTGCTCTAACAACAAGTTCTACACATTGTTTATCAGTTTTACCAGTTGTTGTTAAACCAAAACTTTCCGCCATCTTACGATATCTATCATAAGCAACTTCTCCGTTCCACTCTAAAACATATGGTAAAAATAAACTACAAGCAATACCATGTGCAATATCATAAGTTGCCCCTAATTGATGAGCCATTGAATGAACAATACCAAGTCCAACATTAGAAAATCCCATACCAGCAATATATTCACTCATTGCCATTTGTTCTTGTGCATCACGTTCTTTATTAACTGACTTTACTAAATTTTTATAAGTCATTCCCATACTTTGTAAATGAAACATATCAGGAATTTCCCAGTGAGCCTTAGTAATATAACCTTCCATTGCATGAGTTAAAGCATCTAACCCTGTTGCAGCAGCTGTCATTCTTGGCATCTTACTCATTAATTCTGTATCAATGATTGCTAAAACTGGAATATCATTTGTATCTACACAAACTCTTTTAACTTTACCAATTTCATCAGTAATTACATAATTAATTGTTACCTCGGCAGCAGTACCAGCAGTCGTTGGCAATGCAATTATAGGTAACGACTTATTCTTAGTATCAGCTACCCCTTCTAAAGAATTTATATCATAAAATTCTCTATTATTAATAACAATACCAATACATTTAGCCGTATCAATAACACTACCACCACCAACAGCTATTAAACTATCAGCATGAAATTTCTTAGCAGCTCTTATACCATCATGACAATTACTAATTGTTGGATTAGGTTTAACTTTATCAAAGACACTATACTTTATCTTAGCTTCATCCAACAATTCAGTTACTTTACCAGTTACCCCACATTTAACTAAATTTTCATCACTTACAACTAATATTCTTTTGAAATTTCTCTTTTTGATTTCTGGTACTAAATTTTCTCTAGCATTCCAACCAAAATAAGAAGTTTCATTAAGAACCATTCTATTAGCCATATCTTACCTCCTATTATGATTTAATTTTACCATAAAAATTAAAAAGAAACACAAAAGTTATGCAAAAAAGTTTCTAATATGTAAAAAAATGTCTATATTAAGTTTAGTTAATCATAAAACAACATTCTAAGTTAACTTATTTAATATAAACATTTTTATTTTATATAATTTTAAAGCATTGGTAATTTATATATTTATAATTTAAAAATTAAAATTTATTTTTTTACTAAACCTCATTATTATTTGCATCAGTTATTTCTTCTTTACTTACTTCATCTTTAATTAAGTTTAAGATATCAACTAAATAATAAACAAAATGCTTTGGTAAATTACCTATTGGTAAAGTAATATAAACATTATTTAACATCGACCTAAACTGTATTTTAGGGCAAATATTATAAATCTGCATAAATAATTTATCAAATTTAAGTTTTTTCGTAAGATTTGCTGGAATTTCTAATTCAACAATCTTATTATTTTGAACAACTCTTTCTATATGTAAAGATAAAGCTAATTTTTCAAACCATTCCTCATACATATAAATCTTAATTTGTTCATTAATTTTACCAAAACGGTCTTCTAATTCTTTTTGGATTTCTATTAACTTATCAAAACTATCAATCTCATTAATTTTTTGATGAATTTCAATCTTTAATGACTCATCTGATACATAAGAATCACTAATATGGGTATCTACATCAATTAAAGAATTATTAGATTTATCTTCGATTGGCTCTTCACCATTTAAACGTTTAACCTCATCATCAACCATTTTCATGTATAAATCAAGTCCAACAGCATCAACAAACCCTGCTTGGTCACTTCCTAAGATATCACCAGCACCACGTAAAGATAAGTCGCGCATTGCAATTCTATAACCACTACCTAATTCAGTAAATTCTTTAATAGCTTCTAAACGTTTAACTGCTATTTCATTTAACATCTTATCTTTACTATACATAAGGTAAGCATAAGCAATTTTTGAACTTCTTCCAACCCGCCCTCTAATCTGGTACAGCTGACTTAATCCAAAACGGTCTGCATCATAAATTATTAACGTGTTAGCATTTGATATATCAATTCCAGTTTCAATAATAGTTGTGCATAGTAAAATATCATATTTGTGGTCAATAAAATCCTGCATAACATCTTCCATTTGGGATTTATTCATTCTGCCATGGGCAATTACAATTCTAGCTTCAGGCACTAAATGCTCTAGTTCATCTTTCTTGCTTTCAATACTATCAATTCTATTATAAAGAACAAAAATCTGTCCATTACGTCCTAATTCTTTATAAATAGCATCCTTAACTACCATATCTTGTTCTTTTATAACATAAGTTTGAACTGGATACCTATTTACAGGAGCTGTATCAATTATCGATAAATCTCTTAAACCAGACATTGCCATTTTTAGAGTTCGTGGAATTGGTGTTGCTGAAAGAGTAAGGACATTAACATCATTTTTATATTTTTTAATTTTTTCTTTATGAGATACACCAAATCTTTGCTCTTCATCAACTACAAGTAATCCCAAATTCTTATAACCAACATCATCACTTAATAAACGATGAGTGCCAAAAACTATATCTATAGTTCCTTTTTTTAAACCATCTATTATTCTTTCTGCTTCTTTTTTCGTTGTAAAACGATTTAATAAAGCGATTTCCACTGGAAAATTTTTAAATCTTTGTAAGGCATTTTCATATTGTTGATTACTTAAAATTGTAGTTGGGCATAAGTAAGCTACTTGAAAACCATTAATAGCGGTCATAAACATAGCTCGAAAAGCTACTTCGGTTTTACCAAATCCTACATCTCCACACAATAAGCGGTCCATTGGTACTTTATTTTCTAAATCTTTCTTTACATCAAGAAATGCTTTTTGCTGGTCAATTGTAGGTTCATATTTAAAATCGGCATCAAACATAACATCCATTGGATCATCTTTAAACACTGGACCTGTTACTTTACTACGAGCAGCATATAATTTGATTAATTCTAAAGATATATCATGAATCTTCTTTTGCAATGCCTTTTTGGTTTTAGCCCAAGCTGTACCATTTAACTTGCTTAAAACTGGTGCTACACCGTCTTTTGATGAATATTTAAATATTGTACTAATTTTTTCCACAGGAACATAAATTTTATCATTATCAGCATATATTATTTGTAAGTAATCTTTAACAACACCATTCTTAGTTAAAGAAATAACCCCTTGGTACTGTCCAATTCCATGAATTGTATGTACAACATAATCACCAACTTGTAATTGGTCAAATCCTTTGATTTTTTTACCAATTTTATAACTATTTTTATACTTTATTTCACGATTATTTATTTTTTCTATATCATACTCGCCAATAACAACGTATTTATCAAATTCAAAACCATTATTAATCTTCTTATTTAAAATGTTTACTCTTTCAGTAAATAAGTGCTCTTCATCAACAACTCTAGTTACATGAAACATTTCTTTAATAAAATCAATTTCAGCTTTCCTAGATAAACAAAAAATCACAGTCTTTTTATCTTCTAATTTTTTATTTACAAATTCTCGTAATAATTGAAAATTAGAATTAAAATTATCTAAAGTATTACTTTGATATACTAATGCTTTATTTCTATTATTAATAAATTTATTAAGATATATAACATCCTTTATATTAATATCTTCTAATTCAAACATTAAATTTTTATCAGTATCATTTTCTTTTTTATAAGTTAAAATTTCTTCTGATAATTTTTCATATCCTAAATCTATTCCCTCTTTATCTATCTCAAATACCATTGGTATATCTAAATAATCCAGTATTGAACTCTTGACTGAAGTTGTAATTTCTTGATAAGGAAGACAAGTTATTTCTGTTATTTCTTTAATAGACATCTGAGTATTTTCATCAAAGAAACGAATAGACTCAATTTCGTTACCAAAAAATTCTATTCTAATAGGATGTTCTTGTTCAATCAAAAATAAATCGATAACATATCCTCTAACTGCATATTCTCCAGTAGAAGTAACTAAAGTATCCCTTTTATATCCAAAAGAATCTAAAACCTCCAAAATTTTATCTCGATTAATAGACATGCCTGTTTGTAATTTAAATTCTAATTTATTAGCTGACTTATAATCCGGAAGATATCTTAACAATCCCATTAAATTAGTTACAACAATTTTACGATTATTCTCTTTTAAAACATTAATGGTTTCCAACCTTTTAATTTTTAGTTCTGGAGAAATAGCAAGTGCAACAGAAGCAACAAAATCATCCATGGGAAATAATAGACAATCGTCTGTATAAGTTGATATTGAATCAAAATATTTATTAGCTTCATATAATGTATTAGTTATAATTAAAATATTTTTATTAGTTTTTTGAAAATAATTAAGAATGTAAAAAATGTTCAACTCCGGTGTTAAACCAACTATTTCACTTTCATTTTGATATTTAAAATAATTATTTAAAAAGTCCATAATAATACCCTATCTATCTTCGATTATAATTTGCCATACAATAATTAATATCTTGGGAAATAAAATCATTTATAATATTATTAAATATTTGTGTTTTATTTTCAAATAATTTTAAGTCATCTTTATTAAAATGACTTAATACATAATCTTTTGTATCAATACTACGATCATGAGCAATACCTATTTTTAATCTTGGAATTTTTTGAGTTCCTAAATTATTTATTATTGATTTAATACCATTATGCCCACCAGCAGAACTATCAAATTTTAAACGATACTGCATATATGGTAAATCTAAATCATCTTGAATTATTAAAATATCTTCGATACTAATATCAAAATATTTAACATATTTAATTACACAATCACCGGAAAGATTCATATATGTAAGTGGCTTTAAAAAAATCACTTTTTCTCCATTTACATTTTGTTGACAGTACATTCCGTTAAATTTTTCTTTCCATAAATTATTTCCCGGGAAATAATTTAATACCATAAAACCAATGTTATGTCTTGTATTTTCATATTCTTTTCCTGGATTACCTAATCCAACTATTAATTTCATTTCTACAACTCCTTACTTAAAAATGTTTTTATAAGTATTTCTATTTGAAATATTAAGCGGCGGATTAATTATTACACCATCCGCACCATTTTTAGTTGCCTTTATTAAAACCATAACAGCAGGCTTATCAAAACTAGAATAAACCAACTGTATTTTTTTTATGCTAAATTTATATTTATTTAAAATATTTATTATTTCCATTAATCGCTCAGGACGATGTACTAGATATAAAGGTGCCCTATTTTTTAATAAATATTTTGCGGTCATAACAATTTGTTCTAAGTTAGTAGCAATTTCATGGCGGGCAATTCTTTTACCTTCATCATCATTTAAATACGAACCTTCATTAATTTTAAAATATGGAGGATTACATGTTATAGCATCTACAGTTTCAGGCAAAATATACTCCAAAGCTGTACTTAAATTATCATTAATTATTTTAATTTGATTTTCTAAATTATTCAACAAAACAGAATTGTAAGCAAGTGTTGAAACTTGTTTCTGTATTTCAAAACCAATAATTTGGCATTTATATTTTGTAGATAAAATTAGAGGAACAGCAGCATTGCCAGTACAAAAATCCACAATTAAATTACTATTCCACCTTATATCTACAAATTCCGCCAAAAGTATACTATCTATAGAAAATTTAAATAAATTCTTAGCTTGGTATATTTTCATTCCATAATCATATAAGTCATTCTTTTCTATTTCCATTATCTGCAACCTTAATTTCTTTTAATTCATTATTAATATTAACTGTATATTTTAAATTTAAGACATCTTCACTTACTACTTTGCCTATTCCATATTCTGTTTCAACCATTTTTCCAACTTCTGGAAGCTGCTTACGACATTCAGTATAATTATCATTTTCATAAGTTAAACAACACATTAAACGACCACAAGCACCATTTATCTTTGATGGATTTAAGGCTAAGCCTTGGTTCTTAGCCATATTCATACTAATTGAATCTAACTTATCTAAAAAACTAGTACAACATAAGCGACGACCACAAGGTCCAATACCATCAATCAACTTAGCTTTATCACGAGCTCCTATTTGTCTTAATTCTACTCTCAACTTGTATTTCCCTGCTATAGCTTTAGCAAGTTCACGGAAATCAACTCTTTCATCAGCCACAAACTGATATAATAAATGTTTATTATCTAAAGTTACATCTGCACTAATAAAATTCATACCTAAATCTAATTTTAAAGCTTCTTGTTTAGCAAATCTTAACATATCTTCACTTAAACGTAAATTTTTCAAATAATTATTATAATCTTTTTTATTTGCTTTCCTTATTATATATATGTCATTTATTTCAATATCAATTTTATTATTTATTGCATTAACTCTGCCATACTGTTCACCACGACTTGTTTTAACTATAACATTATCACTAACTAAATATTTCCCAGAATTTGATAAAGCATTAATAATTTTTTTATCTTCAACTAATACTTGATAAATTTCATTCATTCAATTTCCTCATCTCTATCACAAAGTAATCTAATAATAACTCTAAATTTACATTTTGTTTTATCATTACTAAAGCTTTACGAACAATTTCTATTTGCAAAGTATATTTTTTTAAATTTTTATCCACAGAATTATTTCCCGGGAAATAATTTGCTTTTATTTTTTCCATTAATTGATGTAAAATTTCTATAAATAAATTATTTATGTCCTGTCTAGTTGTTAAAGTATTTAAAATTAATGTTTTATTTAATAAAAATGAATTATCATTTTCTATCTTTTCTAAATATTCATTTGCTATTATATTAATCTTTTCATCACTTTTACTTTTATCATCATATATAAATTTTATATTTTGACAACGGCTTATAATAGTATCCAACATTTTTTCTTTGTTATTAGTTACTAAAAAACCAATAATATGATCTGTTGGCTCTTCCAAAAATTTAAGAATACTATTTGCTGAAGAAGCATTCATTAATTCAGCATTCATAATAACATAGGAATTATATTTTGAATAAACAGGCTTCATACTAAATTGGTCTTGTAATTCTTGTAATTGTTTTTTTTTAATACTCATACCATCTGGTTCAACAATCATCAAACTAGGTAAATTATTTAAATCAATTAATTTACATAGATTACATTTAGTACAATTTTCATTATACTTTTCTGAACAATTAATATATTTAATAAATAATTTAATATCTTCTAAACATAAATCTATATTATTAGTTTCAACCAAAAAAGCATGAGATAGTCTTCCAATCTCATATTTATCAATCAAATTTTGTATCATTTTAAAACTACTCATACTTCATCTCCATACTACTATATTACAAAAAATTTTATTATTATTAAAGATATAATTCCAAAAGCACCAAATAAATAAGTTATCATTAAATTAATATAATTAATAGGAATAATTATCCCTACATATTTTAACATAGTATTTAATCCAAATAATAATAAAAAAGAAAAAATCAATTTTTTTAATATTTTTATAAAATTATGCATCAAAATCACCAATTCAATATATGATATATATTTATATTTTATGTAATATTTTTTCTTTCACTCAAAGCATTTAACAAAGTTAATTCATCTAAATAATCAATATCTACTCCCATGGGAATACCATAAGATAAACGTGATATTTTAACATTAGGATATTTTTCTAAAGTTTTCTTTAAATATAATGTTGTTGTTTCTCCTTCAATAGAAGGTTTCAAAGCGATAATTATCTCAACTGCAGACATATCCTTAATACGTTCAATTAATCCAAATATATTAATATCCTCTGGTCCAATATCATCTATAGGAGAAATCAATCCATTCAATACATGATATTTCCCATTAAACTTTCCAGTTTTTTCAAAAGCAAAAACACCTTTATAATCTTCTAAAACACATATTATATTACTATCTCTAGATTCACTTGAACAAATTGGACAAATTTCTAATTCAGTTAAACAACCGCATATTGGGCATGGATGTAATTTTAATTTTGCATTACACATTGCATCAGCAAAAGCACTAACATCATCTGTATTAATGTCTAAAAGTGCTAAAGCCATCCGCTCCGCACTTTTTTCACCAATACCTGGTAACTTTTTAAAATATTCAATTAAATCCATTAATACTTTTGGATATATCATTAGAATAAACCATTAAACATACTGCCATATTGTCCCATCGCACTTTCCATAGCAGCATCAACTTGTTCCATTGCTTTATTTGTTGCAATAACTATCATATCTTGTAAAATATCTAAATCATCTGCGGCAACATTAGAAGAAAATTCTACTTTTTGTAGTTCTTTTTTGCCATTTACAGTAACAGTTACTAGTTCACTTGAACCAACAAAAATTTTCTTTTCAACTTCTTCCTTTTTTTTCATAATATCTCTTTGCATTCTTTGGGCTTGTGCCATTAAATTTTGCATATTCATAATAAAATCTCCTTATTCTATTTTTTTATAATTATTTCCAAAAATTTCACTTGCTATTTTTTCTAACTCGCTCTTATTTTCTTTTATAATTATATCATTATCTATTATCTCATATTTATAACCATTTTTGATATTATTTATATATTTATTTCGTTCTTGTTCCCATTTTTTTGGCGAAACAGCAACCAAATAATAATTACCGTTAAAAAATAAATTAAAATCCTTCTCTAATGACTTAATATTCTGATTTATTAAATCATTAGTTATATCTAAATTATTAGTCAAAATTGCATATTTATCCGAAGCTGCAACTATATTAGTATCAGCTAAATAAGATATCATTGCTTTATTAGTATTACTTTCGTAAATAACAAAATCATTCCACTTACTCTTTATATTGTTTAAATAGTCTTTTTTAGCATTAACAAAAGTATTATTTATTCTAACATCGATATCAAAATCTATAACTTTATTTTTTTTCTCTAGTTTATTTTCTTGGGAAATAATTGTCTGCTCTATTGCAGGTGCCGATATTTTAGGCTTTTCCTCTATTCGTTTAATTATCGTTGATTCTTTTTTACTATCAGTTAACTTTACTACATTTTTATCCACAAAATTATTTCCCGGGAAATAATTTATATATTTTAAAAATACAATTTCTAATAAATCATAATAATTTGCACCATTTCGTTCGCCAGTTAATAATTTGTTTAATTCAAAAACTAAATTATATAAATTATCAAAATCTAATTTTCCGTTATAATTATCTAATTTAATATCTATTAATACACTCTTTATTTTAGTAATAATTTTATCTATTAGAACTTTTATATCTATACCATCATTTTTTATTTCATTAATATAATCTATAAGTTCTGCTACACTATTATTCTCATAATAACTTAGTAACTGATTTATTTTTTTATTAGAAATACCTCCAAAGTTAGCAATTACATCTTGAATATCAATTTCTTCGCCATTTCCAGCAACCTGGTCTAAAATACTTAAAGCATCTCTTAACCCGCCATTAGACATCATAGCTATTTCTTTAATTGCGTCATCAGTAACTTTTAAATTTTCCTCACCACATACAAATTTTAATCTATTTTCTATGTCTTGAATAGAAATAGGCTTGAAATCAAATCTCTGACACCTTGATAATACTGTAATTGGAACACTTTGAATATCAGTTGTTGCTAATATAAATACTACGTCTTTTGGTGGTTCTTCCAATGTTAATAATAAAGCATTGAATGCACTTGTGGATAACATATGAAATTCATCTATAATATAGACTTTTATCTTCATACTACTTGGTGCCAATCTTACATTATTAATTATTTCCCTTATATCATCTACACCATTATTAGAAGCAGCATCTAATTCAATAATATCAGGACTGCTTTCAAAGTTTACACAATTTTGACACTTATTGCAAGGATTTCCGTCAACAGGATGTAAACAATTAATTGCTTTTGCAAATATTTTAGCACTACTAGTCTTGCCAGTTCCCCTTGGTCCTGTAAATATATAAGCATGAGCAAACTTATTATTTATTACACTATTTTTTAATAATTTTTTTGTGTATTCTTGACCTACTAAAGAATCAAAATCATGAGGTCTATATTTTCTATATAATACTTGATAATCCATAAAAACTCCTTGTTCCATATTATATCATAATTAATTTTAATTATCTTATATTTCGAAAGAAATTGTTAAATAACTTCGAATAATTTTCAATAAATTGATTGTCTATTTTATCTAGCTTTTTATATTTTACCTGTTGATAACTTTTTTCTTCTTTACAATCTAATATATAATAAACTTTTGATATTCTAGCAGCTTCTATTACGGCCTGGCACATTTTACATGGTTTTAATGTTGTAACCATAGTATATCCATCTAATCTAAAGTCTTTTAGTTTTTTCTCAGCTTCAATTATGGCATTTATTTCAGCATGCCCTAAAACATACCCTTTTTTATGCCTATTATTATATCCTGTAGCAACGATTTTATCATTTTTAATCAAAATTGCTGATACGGGAATGTCAGCATTCTTATAAGCTTTTAAAGCCAATTTATATAGCAAATCAAGATATTTTTTCATATTAAACTCCATAAAAAAAGTGCACATAAGCATTGATAGTTATGGCTGCTGTATTCCTACCCTGACCAGGTTCCTATGTACTTATTGCACCTCTTAATATTATCATAAAATGAAAAAAGATACAACTAAAACTTATCATATTCGTTAATTATAATATTTTTAATTACATACAAATATACTGTGCATAACTTATTTCACTATGTTTCACGTGAAACATAGCAAAACTTGTTTGTATTATTAATATTATAAACATAATTTTAATGTTTCACGTGAAACATTAAAATTTTGAATTTACTAGAAATGATAATTATAAATTATATTTTATAATTTTAAGATAATTTTTTATAATAAATAGACAACTATTTTTTTAAAATATTAACTTTAACACATTATTTTAATTATATACCTTTATTTTCAATAATAGATTATGAATTTAAAATCAAAAACATGTTAATAACAATGTTTCACGTGAAACATTAAATTTTTTAAATATAAAACTATATAACAAATTATGACTTATCACAATTAATTAAATTTAAATAAAAATATAAAATAAAAATGCTTTATGTAAAAAACAAATAATTATAAAAATTAAAAATATTGTTTTTATTAAAGCAAGTATATTTATCAACAGTAATGTTTCACGTGAAACATTAAAAAAATTATAAACAAAAAAACAATGTTTCACGTGAAACATTGTTTAATCATTGTTATTATACTTGAACATTATCTAAGCTTGGTTCAATATTGTTATCTGAAAATGTACTCTCTTCTTCATTTTGGTCTGTTGATTTAATCAAAGTGATTGTCGATACTTTTTGACCATCTTTTAAATTTATTAATCTAACACCTTGAGTTATTCTTCCCAATACACTAATTTGGCTTATTGGCATTCTCATTATCATCCCTGAATTAGTTACGATTATTACATCGTTCGCATCACCTATAACTTTAAAGTCGGCGATTTTGCCATTTTTATCGGTTATATTTAATGCCTTAACTCCTTTAGATCCTCTTCGAGTTTGTCTAAAGTCAGCAACCTTAGTTTGCTTACCATAGCCATTTTCAGTTACAAGCAAGATATTATCATCATTACTTACAACTTCAGCACCGACTACTATAGCATCATCTTCCAAATCAATGCCTTTAACACCACTAGCAGTACGTCCCATATCTCTAATTTCATCTTCTGTAAACTTAACCATGCGACCTTCGCTAGAGCCAATCAAAACCATATCATTGCCACTTGTCTTCTTAGCAGCGATTAATTCATCATTTTCCTTCAAAGTAATAGCAATTTTACCGTTTTGACGTATGTTTTCAAATTGAGTTAAACTTGTCTTTTTAATTATACCACATTTAGTTACAAATAGCAAGTATTTTTTATCATCGTTTGCAGAAATTTTAATTACACTACTAATTCGTTCATCCTTATCAATTTGTAATAAGTTGATTATTGGCAATCCTTTTGATTGACGACCAAATTGTGGAATTTCATAACCTTTTAATCTATATACTTTACCTTTATTAGTAAAGAATAATAAATAATCATGTGTTGATAAGTCCACTAAATGCTCTACAAAATCTTCTTCATTAGTAGTCATACCCTTAACACCAACTCCACCACGATTTTGTGATTTAAATGTATCACTAGTTGTTCTCTTAATATAACCTTTATTAGTTAAAGCAACAACTATATTCTCTTCTGGAATTAATGCTTCATCATCAATATAATCAATAGCCGTCATATCTATTTCTGTACGACGTTCATCAGCATATTTAGCTTTAATTTCTAGTAATTCTTGTTTAATGATTTCATAAATCTTCGCATCACTTGCTAAAATACCTTTTAATTCATCAATTAATTTTAATAAATCATTTAGCTCTTCTTCAATCTTGCTGCGTTCTAAACCAGTTAATCTTCTTAATTTTAATTCTAATATAGACTCAGCTTGAACATCATCTAAACTAAATTTAGTCATTAATTCATGTTTAGCCGTTTCATCATCTTTAGCATTTCTAATTATGTTAATAACTGCATCTAAATTATCTAAAGCTATCTTATAACCTTCTAAAATATGAACACGTTTTTCAGCTTTTTCTAAATCGTATTTAGTTCTTCTATAAATAACTTCTCTTTGATAATCAATATATTTACTAATAATTTCTTTTAAATTTAAAGTCTTTGGTAACCCTTGATCTAGCATTAAGAAAATAATACCATAAGTTGTTTGTAAAGAAGTATGTTTATATAAGTTGTTTAATACTACATTAGCATTTGCTTCCTTCTTTAAATGAACTACTAACTTAATTTCAGTTAATGTTGACTCATCATGTAAATCAGTAATTCCTTCAAGAACTTTATCTCTTACTAATTCTGCAATTCTCTTTTGAAGTTCCATCTTCGTTACTTGATAAGGAATATCTGTAAATACTATTTGTTGTTTACCATTATGCTCTATGATTTCAGCATGAGCTCTAATAGTAATGGTTCCACGACCTGTTTCATAAGCTTGTTTAATACCTCTATTACCTAAAATAGCAGCTCCTGTTGGAAAATCTGGACCTTTTATATACTTCATCAATCCATCAACAGTAATGTCATTATCATCAATATAAGCAACACAACCATCAATTACTTCTCCTAAATTATGAGGAGGAATATTTGTCGCCATACCAACAGCAATACCCATAGTACCATTTACTAAAATATTTGGAAATCTACTAGGAATAACAACAGGTTCTTTCTTTGTTTGGTCAAAGTTAGGAACAAAATCTACTGTATTCTTGTTGATATCTCTTAATAATTCTAAAGATATCTTTGACAATCTAGCTTCTGTATAACGATAAGCAGCAGCACCATAGCCATCAACTGAACCAAAGTTACCATGACCATCAACTAAAGGATGACGATAACTAAAGTCCTGTGCCATTCTTACCATTGCATCATAAACAGACGTATCACCGTGTGGATGGTATTTACCTAAAACAGCACCTACTGTTGTTGCACTCTTACGGAAAGCTTTATCAGGAGTTAAGCCATCTTCATACATTGTGTATAGAATACGACGATGTACTGGTTTTAAACCATCTCTTAAATCAGGTAATGCACGAGCTATAATTACATCCATTGCATAGTTAATGAAAGAATCTTTCATTACATTAACAACATTTTTTGATTCTCTATTATCCATTGTAAACCTCCTAATAATCTAAGTTTGAAGCAAAATGAGCATTTTCTTCAATAAATTTTCTTCTAGGTTCTACTTCTTCACCCATTAATAAGCTAAAAATTCCATCTGCTTCCATTGCTTCGTCTAGCTTTACTTGAATTAATGTTCTGTTATTTATATCCATTGTAGTTGAACATAATTCCTCTGGATCCATTTCACCAAGTCCCTTATTACGAGCTACATCAAATTTAACATTTGCTGGTAAAGTTTTTAAAAATTCATCTCGTTCAGCATCTGTTAATACATAGTGGAAGTTTTTTCCCCACGAAACTTTATATAATGGTGGCTGAGCAATATAAATATGTCCAGTTTCAACTAATGGTCTAAAGAAACGATAGAACAAAGTTAAAAGTAAAATTCTAATATGATCACCATCAACATCTGCATCAGTCATAATAATGATTTTATCATATCTTAATTTAGAAATATCAAAATCTTCACCAATACCAGTACCAAATGCAGTAATCATACTTCTGATTTCTTCATTTGAAAGTGCTCTATCTAATCTCGCCTTTTCAACATTTAAGATTTTTCCTCTTAAAGGTAAAACAGCTTGAGTCTTAGAATTTCTACCACCAATAGCAGAACCACCGGCTGAATCTCCCTCGACAATAAATATTTCACATTCACTAGGATTTTTACTTGTACAATCGGTTAATTTTCCCCATTGATTAGATAGGTCTAAACCACCTTTTGTTTGTCTTTGTAATTCTCTAGCTTTCTTAGCGGCCATTCTAGCACGAGAGGCTGTTAATGATTTTTCAACAATCTTCTTAGCTATTTCTGGATTTTCCATTAAATATCTCTCAAAGCCATTGCTAAATACATCATCAGCAATTTTACGAACTTCCATATTACCTAATTTAGCCTTAGTTTGTCCTTCAAATTGAGGATCTGGATGTTTACAAGAAATAATCATTGTTAAACCTTCACGAACATCATCACCTGTTAATGGATCAGCTTTCTCACTTAACATTTTATTGTTACGAGCATAATTGTTAATAATTCTTGTTAAAGCTCTCTTAACCCCGTCTTCATGAGTTCCACCTTCATGAGTATGAATATTATTTGTATATGAATATAAAGCTTCATTATAACCATCATTATATTGCATAGCTACTTCAATTAAAATGTTATCTTCTCTTCCTTCAACATAAATTACATCATCATGTATAGGTGTTTTATTTTTATTTAACATTTTAACAAATTCAATAATTCCTCCCTGATACAAGAATTCATCTTTTTTATTGTCTTCTCTATCATCCATAAGAATTATTCTTAAGCCTTTATTTAAGAAAGCAATTTCTTGTAGTCTTTTAGCTAAAGTAGCATAGTTATAAACCGTTGTTTCTCTAAATATTTCTGGATCAGCTTTAAATCTTACTGTTGAACCTGTACGATTAGCATCACATTCACCTATAATTTTTAAAGGTTCCACTGAATGTCCACCATTTTCAAATTTTTGATAGTAAATGTGACCATCACGATAAATCGTAACTTCAAGCCATGTTGATAAAGCATTAACAACAGAAGCACCTACTCCGTGCAAACCACCAGATACTTTGTATCCGCCACCGCCGAATTTACCACCAGCATGCAATACCGTAAAAATAGTTTCAACGGTTGATAAACCAGTTTTTTTATTCATACCAGTTGGAATACCACGACCATCATCACGAACTGTAATTATATTGCCTTTTTCTACAATTACTTCAATATCATCACAATATCCAGCTAAGGCCTCATCGACAGCATTATCAACAATTTCCCAAACTAAATGATGAAGTCCAGCCTCACCAGTAGTACCAATATACATACCAGGTCGTTTACGAACAGCTTCTAATCCTTCTAATACTTGAATATCATTATCATTATAATCTTCATGTCCTAATTCTCTCATATATCCTCCCTTATTTCACCAAATCCACAGTTAAAAATTTTATTATCTTTATCTTTAATATAACTTGGCAATTTATTTAAATCAGTAACAGTAATAAATATCTGTAAATCTTTATCAATAACTTCTAAAATATTATTAATTTTTTCATTATCTAGCTCACTAAATAAGTCATCTAATATCAAAATAGGCTTAATATTTCGCTCATTTTTAAACAATTCTATTAAAGAAAGTTTATAAGCAATAATTGCATTTTTTTGTTGACCTTGTGAAGCATAATCTTTTAAAGACTCACTTTCAAAACAAAATGCATAATCATCTTTATGAACCCCTAAAGTTGTATTACCAAGTAGCATGTCTTTATCTTTAAGACTATTATACATTTTCTTTAACTTTTCCTGATTTTTATCCTTTAATTCTGACTGGTATTTAATTTTTAAAGTACCAATACCGCTTATTTTACTATAAAAATCACCTATATATTTATTAATTTGCTCAATAAAATTGACTCTTTTTTTATAAATTTTTAAACCGTAATCTATTAATTTATCTGTTAATATATCTAAATATGTCTGTGATTTATTCGCATTGGCATACATAACCTTAAGATAGGCATTTCTTTGTTTCAATACTTTTTCATAATCATTAAGTAAATTAACAAATTCATTATCAAACTGTGACATATCAATATTAAGATTTTCTCTTCTTGTACTAGGCGAATCTTTAATTACTTTTAAACTATCGGGATGAAATAATACAATGTTTACCTTAGCTATATAATCACTTAACTTATTTTGACGATGACTATCTATCTTTGCAATTTTACCATCACCGGAAATAGTAAGTTGATATTCTTTATTTATATTATCAAAAACTACCCCCGATATTTTTGTTAAGTTTTTATCTTTCATTACTAATACCTTATCTGTACTAGAGCGAAAAGATTTTGTTAACCCTAAGACATATATTGCTTCAATTAAATTAGTCTTGCCACTACCATTCTTACCATATATAACATTAATATTTGGAGAGAACGATAAAGTTAAATGATTATAGTTTCTAAAATTAAGTAACTTTAGATTGACTATTCGCATTTAAAGTGCCTCTTTCTAACTTATAGTAAAATAATAGGTATATTAGTACCCATATACCTACTTAAATTATAACATAAATTCTGCTTATTTTACAGCCTATTTTCTTTATTTCGCCAATTTTCTTAGAGTATTAACCATTTTTAATTTGGTAGCCCGCATATATTGATTTTCAAATATTCCATAAGATATATTAATGATTAATTTTTGTCCATTTTTAAATAGTACTTCTGTATCATAACCACTTCTTTTATAAGTTAAAATGTTATTAAAACACACCCATGAGCAGGCTCTTATTCTTGGTGAACACATCGGAAAAAATATTAATTCCATACTTCCTTCAACTATTACTGGCACTTTATGCTTAATACCTAGTAAACTCATTGAACCTTTTTGACGACCTTCTAAAGTTGAACCAAAATATTCACATCCATATTTAATAATATTAGTTGGTGTATCATCTAATTTTAATATTTTATCTTGTTCATAAATTTTGGTTAAAACTTTCCCTTTATTGTCTGTAATTCCCTCTAAAAATAATGTATCTTCATTAATTGAATATAATTCTTTCATAAAATTTCCCCCTTTTTAATGAATTGTGCAGTAGTATAGCATTTTTTTTTGTCGAATTTTGTCAAATTTTGTCGAATTGGTAAAAAAAGGTAATTTTAATTAATAATTATGTACTAATTTTTAAAATTTGCTTAATAACTATTAATAAAATTGCATATTTTATTAAGTTTAAAACAAAAAAGAACCAAATTTCTTCAGTTCTCCATCATTATTATGTAATTATTAAAAATTAAATCCAAAACCTTAGTAAGTTTTAATAGGTAAAATTAATTGAATTAAAGTTTCATCTTCTGTCGACTTAATAACAATAGGTTTAATATCTCCATTTAGTAAAATCATTATCTTTTCATCTTTAAATGTCTTTAAAGCTTCTAACATATATTTAGCACTAAATGAAATAGAAATATCATTTTCCACATTACATTCAACATCAATAGTTTCTTCTACTTTACCAATTTCACTAGCATAAGAATTAATAATTAACTTTTTACCAGATAACGTCATTTTAACTATATTTTTATCCTTGCTTTGTGTAACTAAAGAAGCACGGTCAATAGCATTATAAAAATCATCTAAATTAGTACTCATCATATATTCAAAGTTAGTTGGAATTAAATTATTAGTATTAGGATAATTACCAGCAAGCAAATTACTTTGGAAAATTATATTTTTATATTTAAATAATACTTTATTACTAAATACATGTAATTCCATATCTACATCATCATTAATAATCTTATCGAGTTCTAAAACATTTTTACCTGGTATTACCATATTAACATCATTATCACTAGCACCATTTAAAGTTACAGTTTTCTTAGCAAGACGATATGAATCTGTTGCTATACATTCTAAAATATCACCAGTAATTTTAAAGTTCAAACCAGTAAGAAGTGGTCTTAATTCTTGAGTTGAAATAGCAAAAGCAGTTTGACTAACAATACTCTTAAATAACATACTATTAATATAAATAGGAGTTTTATGTTCTTCTAAATCAATTTGTGGATACTCACTTGAATCTAAACAATTTAAACTACATTCGCTTGAACCACTAGTTAGTTTAATTTTTAAACCGTCTACTACTTCAAAATCAATAATATCACTAGGCATTTTTCTAATAATATCAACAATAAATTTACTTTGAATAATAATATTTCCTAAAGCTTCAACATTTTTAATATCTTTCTTTTCAATAAATGACTTAATTGTAAGTTCACTATCACTAGCTGTTAAATAAAGACCTTCATTAGTCATTTCAAACTTAATTCCGTTTAAAACAGGAATAACATTTTTAGTAGATATTGCTCTAGCTACATTCATTAAATTTTCTAAAATTATATTTTTATCGATTGTAAATTTCATATACTTTCTCTCTTTCTTTATATATATTAAATTTTTGTTTTTATTTCATTTATTATTTCTTGTAATTGTTTATTATCCTTTAAATCTTCTTCTATTTTATCACAAGCATGAATAACAGTAGAATGGTCGCGTCCTCCAAACTCTAAACCAATTCTTGGAAACGACTCATTTGTCATAATACGTGCCATATACATTCCAAGCATTCTTGGATATGCAATATTTTTTGATTTTTTCTTTCCTTTTAAGGCTTCAACTGTTATTCCATAATAATCAGCAACTGCTTTTTGTACAACTGTTATATTACTTATTGAATATATATTGTTATTTACATAATCACCCAAAGCTTCCATAGCAAACTCTAAAGTAATATTAGACGGTGCATAAACTGCTGTATAAGCTTGCAATCTATTAATGGCACCTTCAATCTCTCGTACATCTGTATCACATGAATTAGCAATATAATTAATAACATCATCATTCATCATTGTGGATAAATTTAAATATCTTATTTTATCTCTAATAATACGACAACGAAGTTCATAATCGGGAGGATATATATCAACAGGAAGTCCCCATGTAAAACGACTTCTTAAACGTTCTTCTAAAAGCTTTAAATCCTCTGGTGAACGGTCTGATGTAATTATTATTTGTTTATTTTTATCATGTAACTCATTAAATGTATGAAAGAAGCCTTGTTGCGTTTTTTCAGCGCCAACTAAAAACTGAATATCATCGATAAGCAAAACATCAACATCACGATACTTATTTTTGAAATATTCAGCTCTTTCAAAAGAATTATCATTTGTACCACCAGCAATACTAGTATAATCATCTTTAAAGCTATCACTTGTTGTGTATAAAACTTTCAAATTAGAATGTTCAGTTATATAATTCCCTATCGCATGCATCAAATGTGTCTTACCAACTCCACTTTTACCATACATAAATAAAGGATTATATATTTTCCCTGGTGCTTCAGCAACTGCTATAGCAGCCGTCTTTGCAAATTTATTTGTATCTCCCGTCACAAAATTATCGAATGTAAATTCTTTTTTTAAATTCGTTACAAATACTTCTTCATTTATTTTTTTAGATCTAACTTTATCATCGCTTTTCTCTTTAGCTGTTTGTAAATCTTCTAAAACATACACAAGTTCAAAAGTATTACCAGTTAGTTCCTGTAAAGTTTCCTCAATCACTTGATGCCAACTGGTTTCCAAAGTCGTTTTATGCACACCCATAGGTACTTGAATGATAATTTTGTTATCTTTAGTATTAAGTTCTTGCAATTTTAACGGTTTAAACCATGTATTAAAGGAAATAGGATTCATTTTTTCTTGCATTGCTACAAGAAATTTATCCCATAATTCCTCGGATTTCAAAATTATCACCCCACTCATAACCAATAATCAACACTTATTTTATAACATCCTAAAACTTTAGTAAAGAATTTTTTCACTATTTTGACAATTAAAGTTATCCACAGATTTATTCACAAGTTATCAACAACTTATCAACATGTTATCCACAGTTTTTTTCCCATACTTCTGGGAAATTTTTGAGTTATCCACAGTTTTGCGATTTTTTTGTTATAAACATGTTGACAACTTAGGTGATAATACCTGTTGATAATGTGGATAACTAACTTTTTCCCAGTATTTATAGGGATTTACAGCTGTGGATAACTGTCAAAAAATGCACTATTTTTAGTCAAAATTGTGGATAACTTCTAACTTGACACTAAAGCTTTACAGTTTTTTTAAGCGATTTTTCACTTAAATTTATCTTTTTTTCAAGTTATAAACAGTTAAAATTTAAGTTATCAACACCTTAACTGTGGATAAATCAAAAGTTATCAACAATAGAAAACAGTCATTTTTTGGCATATTTTCGGACTTTTTTTAAAAGTTATCCACATATCAACAGTATTATTATGATGAATATATAAATAATAATAATATAAGATAAGTTATCCACATTTATCAACATTTCTTTTTAAAACATAAATTACGAAATATATAAAACTATTTTAAAATAAATAATCCATTTTTATAATGCAAAAACATAGGAAATAAGAATAATCATTAAAACCTTGACAATATCCTAAAAATTTTATTATAATAACCTTGCTAATTAGATGTGGAGGTGTCAAAATGAAAAGAACTTATCAACCAAATCAACGCAAAAAAGCTAAAAAACACGGTTTCTTTGCTAGAAAAGAAAGCAATATTCTTAAATCAAGAAGAAAAAAAGGACGTAAAGTATTATGCAAGTAAACCACTATCAAGTGGTTTTTTCCTTAAGGAGTTAGTATGAAAAGAATAGAAACGGTTAAATCTAATGAAGATTTCCAAGAAATTATTCACAACAAGAAATTTGTTACTAATAAATTGTTTACAATCTATACAAAAAGTTATCAACAAAGTTATCCACAGTTTGGTATTGCAGTCAAAAAAAGTTTTGGTACCGCTGTTGATAGAAACAAAATAAAAAGACAAATTCGTTTCCTTGTGGATAACTATAAAAAAGAATTCAAAAATTCTTCTAAATATATTATAATGATAAAGAACACTTGTAAAAATGTTCCGTTCAATGAAATGAATACAAGTTTTGCAAGTTTAATAAAGGAGATTAAATGAACAAAAAAATTAAAGTAGGAATACTAACTCTTATGGTTTTCTTAACAGTAGGGTGTACAAAATATGTTAAAGATGATGATAAAAAGCAAGTCATCAATGAAACAACTGGTCAAATATTAACTTCTAATATCTTATGTAAGCCTATTACTGATGAGTTATATCAAGTTTATGAAAAATATGATGATAAATTAACAACTAAGTTAGAAGATTTACCTTCATGTGAAGATTTTAAACCTACTGATATTAAGTATCAAAGTTTATGGGAAAGTATTTTTGTTAAACCACTTGCTTGGTTAATCTTAAAATTAGGTGAAATTGTTAAAAACTATGGTTTATCAGTAATTATTATTAGTTTATTAATTCGTATTATTTTAATTCCTCTAACTAAGAATACTATGGCTCAATCTGAAAATATGAAAAAAGCTAGTAAAGAATTAAATAAATTAGAACAAAAATATGCAAATCGTACTGATAATGAAGCAATGATGCAAAAATCTCAAGAAATGATGTTAATTTACCGTAAATATAACATCAATCCAGCAAGTAGTTGTTTAACTTCTCTAATTCAGCTTCCATTATTATTTGCATTTTTAGAAGCAATCAACCGAGTTCCAGCTATTTTCGAAGGTACTTTATGGAATATGAATTTAGGCATGACACCAAGTAAAGCTCTTGCTAGTGGTAATTATATTTATCTAATTTTGCTTGTTATTATAGCTTTAAGTACATTCTTCTCATTTAAACAAGCCATGGCTAGCCAACCTCAAGATGGTAATTCTGATATGATGCGTCAAGCTAAGACTATGACTTATATCATGACGTTTATGATTTTAATGACATCACTTTCACTACCAACAGCTTTAGCACTTTACTGGATTGTTAACAATGTCTTTGGCATCGTTCAAAATTTTGTAATAAAAAAAATGAAGGAAACAAAATAATATGGAAGAAGAAGTAAAAAATACTGTTGATAACTCTGTTAACAACTTAGAGAAAATATCCGCTTTTGTTATTAACTATTTAGATGAGTTATTAACAAGCATGCACTTAGAAGTAAAAATGGTCGCTAAATTTCATAATGACCAAATTATTATCAATATGGATTCTAATAATAATGCTATTTTAATTGGTAAAGACGGTCGTACTCTTAAAGCTTTACAAATGGTAGTTTGTAAACATACTTATCAACAATTAAAAATTTATCCAAATGTCGTTTTAAACGTTAATAACTATCAGGAACAAAGAGAAGAAAATTTAATTCGTCTTGCTAAAAAAGTAGCAAATGATGTTAAAAAGACAAAGAATGCAGTTGAACTTGATAATATGAATTCTTATGAACGTCGTATTATTCACAATGCCCTAAAAGATGAAAAGGAAATATCAACTATCTCAGTTGGCGAAGAACCAAATCGTCATATTGTAATTAAGTTTATCGAAAATCAAGAAGACTAGCTCTTCTTTTTTTAGTTAGATAATTTAAGATATTAGAAAAATTATCTCTAATTTAATCTTTATGTTATAATACAATTTATCACAAATATTTAATTAAAAAAATTTTAAATGTCGCTTGTTAAACGACCACAATTAGAAAAAATTGTGGTATCATTTAAGCAGTCAAAATAATATAAGAAAGAAGGATGTTTATGGAAGACACAATTGTTGCCATATCAACAGCTAGTGGGGTTGGGGCAATATCAATTATTAGATTAAGTGGATCAAAGGCATTGGATGTTGCTAGTAAAATTTTTAAAGGTAAAGACTTAAAAAAAGTTGCTAGCCATACAATTAATCATGGATATATTATTGATAAAAATAGAAATATTATTGACGAAGTATTAGTATCTGTTATGCTTGCTCCTAAAACTTATACAATGGAAGATATCGTTGAAATTAACACCCATGGAGGCATTGCTTCTACTAATAAAGTTTTAGAATTGTGTCTTGTAAATGGTGCCCGTCTTGCCCAACCTGGAGAATTTACTAAAAGAGCCTTCTTAAATGGTCGCATTGATTTAACTGAGGCTGAAGCTATTGAAGATGTTATTAACTCATCAACTGATAAATCATTAATATTATCGATGAATCAGTTAACTGGATCATTAAAAAATCTAATTACTGAAACTAGAAAAGATATTATGGGGTTAATTGCTAATATTGAAGTAAATATTGATTATCCAGAATATGAGGATGCTGAGGATATAACTTTAAAAAGATTAAAGGAAAAATTACTTCCTATTAAAAGTAAATTAGAAGAACTGTTAAAAAATTCTAATGATGCTAAAATTATAAAAGATGGCATTAACATTTGTATGATTGGACGTCCAAATGTAGGCAAATCAAGTCTTTTAAATACTTTTTTAGAAGAAGATAAAGCTATTGTTACTGATATTGCTGGTACAACACGTGATATTGTCGAAGGCGAAACTATTATTAATGGTATTAAAATTAACTTTTTGGACACAGCTGGTATCCGTGAAACTGCCAATGTCGTTGAAAAAATCGGGGTCGATAAGAGTAAAAAAATAATTAATACTGCCGATTTAATTATTCTTGTTTTAAATAATAATGAAAAATTAACTCCTGATGATTTAGAGCTTTTAGATTTAGTAAAAGATAAAAACTATATTATCTTTGTCAATAAAAATGACTTACCTGCTAATATTGATTTACCGATAGGAAAATATACTAATGTTGTCCATGGTAATACCTTAACAACTGCAGGGATTAAAGAGTTAAAAGAAATGATAACTACCATATTTAATTTAGAAAAAATTAATACAAATGACCCAACTTATATAACCAATGCTCGTCATAAAGCTCTTATTGAAGTAGCTCTAAATTACTTAAACTCTGCTTTGGAAAATATTGATAATGGTTATTCAGTTGATATGTTAGAAATAGATATTCGAGCTTGTTGGGACACTTTAGGTGAAATTATTGGAGCAACTTATAAAGATGAATTATTAGACGAATTATTTAGTAATTTCTGTCTAGGAAAGTAGATGAATTTTATGGAAAAAGAGTATGAAATAATTGTTGTTGGCGGCGGTCATGCAGGTTGTGAAGCTTCACATATTGCTGCTTTTAAAGGACACAAAACCGCTTTAATAACGATGAATATTAAAAATATAGCTGATATGCCTTGTAATCCCTCAATTGGTGGTACTGCTAAAGGAATTATTGTTCGTGAGGTAGATGCTTTAGGTGGCTTAATGGGACGCGTTGCTGATAGAACTCATTTTCAAATCAAAATGTTAAATAGCGGCAAGGGTCCTGCTGTCCGCAGTTTACGTGCTCAGGCTGATAAAGTTACTTATCCACAAGAGATGTTAAGAGAACTAAAAAATACTCCTAACCTTGATATTATTGAAGGAATGGTTGAAGATTTAGTTGTTGAAGATAATAAAATTAAAGGGGTTATCTTAGAAAATGGCGAAGTTATTAAATGCCAAGCCCTAATTTTAACAACTGGTACTTACCTAAGAGGTAGCATTTTATGCGGTGCTGAAAAACACAACGGTGGACCTCATGGTGAAAGACGAAGCGAATATCTAAGCACAAATATGAAAAAATATGGTTTTCAAATTCAAAGGTTAAAAACAGGCACCCCCCAAAGAATAAAAGCTTCATCAATTGATTTTTCCAAAATGCATCCAGAATGCGGAGATGATAGATATTGGACATTCTCAAATGATTATCCAGCAACTTATGACGTTAATGATCAACAAAAGTGCTATCTTTTATACACAACATTAGAAACTAAAAAAATTATTGAAGATAATTTAGATAAATCAAGCATGTATGGTGGCTATGTTGAAGGTGTTGGTCCACGATATTGCCCTTCTATCGAAGATAAAGTAGTTCGTTTTCATGATAAAAATCGTCATCAATTATTTTTAGAGCCAGAATCTTTATACTATGATGATTGGTATTTACAAGGTTTTTCTACATCAATGCCTCATGATATACAAGAAAAAATGGTTCATTCTCTACCTGGTCTTGAAAATGCTATCATTTCAAAGTATGCTTATGCCATTGAATATGATGCTATTAATCCATTACAAATAAAACCATCTCTAGAATCAAAAGTAGTAAATGGAATTTTTACAGCCGGTCAGATAAATGGCACTAGTGGGTATGAAGAAGCAGCAGGCCAAGGAATAATTACAGGTATTAATGCAGCTCTAAAATTAGAACACCGTGAACCGCTAATTTTAAAAAGGAATGAAGCTTATATTGGTGTATTAATTGATGACTTAGTAACCAAAGGAACAAATGAACCATATAGAATGCTTACTTCTCGTGCTGAATTTAGACTTATTTTACGTCATGACAATGCTGATTTACGTCTTCGTCCACTTGCTCATCAAGTGAATTCTATTACTGAAGAGCAATATTACAATTTAATTACTAAGCAAAAAGATATTGCCGCTTTAACCGAATTTTTAAAAAATACTAAATTAAAGTTAAATGATGAAGTAAAAACTATTTTTACGGAAAATAATATTCCAGTACCTAATTATTCAATGAGTTTTTATGATTTATTAAAACGTCCGGAAATAAATTTAGAATTTTTATCTAAATTAACCGATATAAATTATAGCGATGCTGCCAAGGAACAAGTAGAAATTAGCACTAAATATGAAGGATATATTGCTAAAACTTACAAAGAAGTTGAAAAAATGTTAAAACTTGAAAGTAAAGAAATACCAGCCGATTTAGATTATGATAAGGTTGTTAATCTTGCAAGCGAAGCTCGTCAAAAATTAAAAAAAGTTGCTCCTAAAACTATTGCTCAAGCAATGCGCATTAGCGGTGTTAATCCAGCAGACATTTCTATATTATCAATTTATCTACGAAAGGAATACAATCGCAATGACTAAAAATGAATTTTTAGTGGAATTAGCCAAATTAGGAATTAGTTTAACAGAAAAACAAATTAATGATTTAGAAATTTATGCTAAATTTTTATTAGAATATAATAGCCATACCAATCTTACAGCAATTACCGAACTTAATGATGTTTATCTAAAACATTTTTATGATTCTTTAACTATTGTAAAAAATATCGATTTAACTAAAATTGCAAATTTATTAGACATAGGTACAGGTGCTGGCTTTCCAGGAATGGTTTTAAAAATTGTTTTTCCTAGTTTAAAAGTAACTTTATTAGACTCAAATAATAAAAAAATTGCATTTCTAAAAGAATTAGCAAAAAAATTAAATTTAAATGTTGAAATTGTCTATGATAGAGCTGAAATTTTTGTGCAAAATCGCCGAGAATTTTATGATATTGTAACCTCAAGGGCCGTTGCTGATCTTAGTATTTTAAGTGAGCTTGCTATTCCGTATCTAAAAGTTGGTGGTAATTTTATCGCTATGAAAGCAAATTATCAAGATGAACTACATAATGCCGAAAATATTATTAAAAAATTGCATTCTAAAGTCACTAAAATTACTGAATTTACCTTACCAGCAACTGATATGAATCGTGGAATTATAACTATAAATAAAGAAAAAATAACGAATAAAAAATATCCTCGTAGCTATAATACAATCAAAAAGGACGCTCAAATTAAGTTGCAAAAACAACAATAATAATGTATGATAAATATAGACTATAATAGTAAAGGGGCCACAAAATTATGAAAATGGAAGACAATGTTTTACAAGTAAGTGTTGATGATATCATACCTAATCGCTTTCAACCACGATTAGCATTTGATGAACAGGGATTAAAAGAGTTAGCTTCTTCAATTAAGGAACATGGTATTATACAACCTCTTGTTTTAAGAAAATTAGGAAGCAAATATGAAATAATTGCTGGCGAAAGACGTTATAAGGCATCCATTATGGCTGGTCTTACTACTGTACCTGCTGTTATTTCTAACATTGATGATAACTCATCGGCAGAAATAGCCTTAGTTGAAAATATCCAAAGAAGAAATTTAACTCCAATTGAGGAAGCTAGAAGTTATAAAAATCTTTTGGATAAAGGTTATACCCAAGAACAACTTGCCCAAAAAATGGGAATTTCTCAAAGTTCGGTTGCCAATAAATTACGTCTATTGAATTTAGATGAAAGTGTTCAACAAGCTTTATTAGAAGGAAAAATTAGTGAAAGACATGCTAGAAGTTTATTAGTTTTAAATGATGCTAATAAAGAAAAAGAATGGTTAAATCGAATAATCACAGAGCGCCTTACTGTTCGTCAATTGGATCAAGAATTAAAAAAGTTAAAAGAAAACGAAACTAAAAGTGATATTCCACTTGTAGATTTAAGTTTTAATGCCGAAGACATAAAAAACAATTCTTTCGATATTAATAAAAATCATAATAAGTTACAACCAACTGATGATATTCTAAAAGATTATAGTGAGGATTCGAGCGATAGTACAAATGTTTCTGGCGGTAATACTTTAGAAAAAAATAACGTCGAGATAATTGATACTTTGCAAGATTCATCTCAACCTAGTAACGACATTTTGACTAATCCTTATGAAGTACCAAACAAAACAACATTCTTTGAAACTTTACAACCACTTGCACCAGCAGAGCAAGCTAAACAAGATGTTGGTAACAAAGGGTATTTTTCGTTCAACTTTGAACAGCCAGAGGAACAAAAACCAGCAAAAAAAGACCTAGAAGTATTATCCCAAGAGCCAATCAATGATAATTTAAGTTCAAACGAGACTCCAGTTACACCAAGCTATGCAAATCTTAATTCATTGAGCAGTAGCTTTGATAATGCCCCAGTAAACGGTTTAAATCCAAACAATAAATTTTTTACGCCGATTAATAATAATCAAGGCTTAACTAATAATGATTCATCAAATAATCAAAATAAACCTGATGATGAGGAATTATTTGATCCAATGAGTCTTTTAAGTGATTTAACAACTGATGCATCATCAAATAACAATGATGATTTAGAAATCGCAAAAAAAGATATTGAAGATGTTATTAATAATTTAAAATTACAAGGGTTCAAAGTAAATTATTCTTTTGAAAACAAGGAAAACGGTTGTAAAATTACTATTGATATTGACTAAAATAAGTAACTTTAATTTAAAATAAAATATATAAATTAATAAATATAAGTGTAGTTTAGGCTATGCTTTTTATTTTATCATAAATTACTTTATTACAAATATCAAAATGTCTTAATAAAATTATTAAAATTTAAGTTAAAAATATAAAAAGGCTTCACATTTAACTAAAAGTGAAACAATAATAAAATGATTTAAATCTAATAAGCAAAAATAATAGTTCAATTTTCTAATTTTTCTTTACTATCACTAACCTCATTACTAACGACAATTTCACTACCCTTAACGTAGTAATAAACAAATGATTTATTGACATCAGTAACATCCTTACCAGTAACAGCATCTCTTGGAATACCAACTACATTATCTGGTTTTTCATACCAACTATCTTCTTTATCTTTTAAATAATCTTCAATTGTTTCAACCCAGATATTTTTACTTATTATGCTGTTAGAAACTTTTAATTCTCTATTATCATCATACCCATTCCATACTAACATCAACACATCGGGATTATACCCTATCATCCAGCAATCGGTATTAGTCGTTCCTGTTTTCATAGCATATTTTCTACTAATTTTTGAAGCCAAATTAATTATAGTTGGATTATTATAATCACGGAAAGCATTATCATAAGTAGCGGTTAATAAATTATTCAAAATATAAGTATAACTGGAATTTAAAACTTGAGTACTATTATCCTTTTTCTCATATAAAACATTTCCATTAATATCAGTAACTTTTCGAATAAAAGTTAATTCTTTTTTATATCCTCCACTAGCAAGAGTTGTATAAGCATTAGCAAAATCTAACATGGATAATTCAACAGTTCCTAAAGGTAGCGAGGCAATACTTGGTAAATTTTCTTTAATGCCCATTCTATGGGAAATATTAACTAAAGTATCAGTGCCTAAAAATAAATGGGTTTTAACAGCATAAATATTATCAGAATAACTTAAAGCTGCTGCCATTGTAATTTCCTTATTAGCATATTTTTGATTAAAGTTTTGCGGAGAATAAGTATCATTTTGTGAAAAAACAAAAGTAGTTTCTTGACTTAAAAAAGTAGAAGATGAAGTCATACCATTTTCTAAAGCAGCATAATAAAGCAATGGTTTCATGGTACTTCCAACTTGCCTTTTCATCATTGAAGCTCTATTATACTGGCTTTTTGTATAATCTTTTCCACCCACTAAAGCCATAATATTACCGGTTTTAGGGTCAATAACAACACTTGCAACTTGTAATTCTTCATCAGTAATATTTTTATTAATACTATTTTCCAGTGACATTTGGATATTTTTATCAAAAGAAGTATAAATCTTTAAACCACCAGTATCTATTAATGAAGCTGGAATACTATTAATACTTTCTAATTCCTTCATAACTAAATCTTGATAATACATAATAGTATTAGAATTATTCTCTGTTCTTTTACCATATATTTCTAATTTATTTTGAAAAAGATTATCTTTGGTTGTTTCATCAATCTTTTTATTATTAACCATAGCTGTTGCCACTACTTTAGCTCTTTTAATTGCATTATCATAGTTACTCAAAGGATTATAGTAACTTGGTCCTTTAGGTATACCTGATAAAATAATACTTTCCTCTAAAGTTAAATCCTTTGCATGTTTATTAAAGTAAAAACTGGCTGCATCTTCAATACCATAATTACCTTGTCCAAAATTTATTGTGTTAATATATCCTTCTAGAATGTCATCTTTTGAATAATGAACCTCTAATTTTAATGTCAACCAGGCTTCTTCCAGCTTACGTTCCCAAGTTTTATCAAAATCTAAAAATAAATTTTTAACATATTGTTGCGATATGGTTGAAGCTCCACCAACAATAGTTCCTTTTTTAACGTTTAAAAAGAGTGTCTTCATAATCCTTAAATAATCAAAACCGTTATGTTTATAAAAATTTTTATCCTCTGTACTTATAATAGCATCAATAAAATAAGGCGATACATCACTTAAATCAACCCATTTAGAATTCCCACTTCCTTGAAAAACTAATGAATTATCATTATCGTAAATATAATATTGTCCTGTACTTTTAATATCTAATACTGGTGAAAAATAAGCACAAATATATAAACTTATAATGCCAAAAATACCTAAAATACTGAAGATAATTCCTAGTTTTATTGTCTTTTTGATAAACTTCATATCCTCACCCTTTTTATTATGTAAAAAAATATTTAATTTATGTAGTTATTTTAAAAGACCTATGTTATAATGTTTTAGAAAAAAACGGAGGTAATGTTTTTTGAATAATTTCCTAAGTTTAAAATTATATAAAAATAACGATTTATATTTAGAAAAAAAGTCATTAAATTATGCTAAAACCAATAATAAATATGAGTTTTCTTTAGAAGATGTTTTAAATACTATTATTATTTCTGAAGATGCTATGGTTTTAACTAGAGATAATAAAGAGTCTACATTGGAACTTACAGTTAATAAAAATGGTAATCATAAGTGTCGCTATCTCCTAAAAGAATTGGATGCCTATGTAGATATTGTTGTTGACAGTGCAGAATTTAGTATACAAGATGATAAATTAGAGCTATATTATCAGTTAGAAAGTGATGACCAATTTACTAGACTAGAAATTAACTTCTAATTGGAATATAAAAAAGAAAGGTGTTAAAATGATGAGTTTTATTGAAGAAGAACAAGCCTACTGGCTAGATTTAATAAAGAAATGTGGTTTTGAAGTAGAAAGTGTAACCCTAAGTCCTTCCGCAAGAAAAGAACTTGGTGATTATCAGTATAATGGGGTTATGACTTTGGCTGGCAAATTACATAAGAATCCAAGAGAAATAGCTACTGTTATAGTAGATGCTTTAAATAAAGATGATAGATATAATAATGTAAATATTGCAGGCCCAGGATTTATTAATTTTTCCTTTAAAAATCAGACATTAATTGATTACTTTAATCGTTTAAATAATGATATTAACTGGAATTACTACAACAATAATAAAAAGACTATTTTCTTTGACTATGGTGGTGCTAACGTTGCCAAGGCTCTCCATGTTGGACATTTACGTTCAGCTAATATTGGTGAAGCTTTAAAAAGATTAGCCATTGCTTTAGGCAATAAAACTTATAGTGATGCTCATCTAGGCGATTTTGGTCGTCCAATCGGTCTTGTAATGACAGAAATAAAAAGCAGATATCCTGATTTACCATATTTTGATGAAAATTATACTGGAGAATATCCAGAAGATTTACCAATTACTAATAATGATTTAATTGAAATATATCCTATTGCCAGTACGAAAGCTAAAGAAGATGAAACTTATTTAGAAACAGCTCGTCAAATGACTGTTGATTTCCAAGAAGGTAAGAAAGGTTTAATGGCATTATGGGATGCTATTATGAAAATTTCTAAAGAAGATATTAAGAAAACTTATGATCGTCTTAATACAACCTTTGATATTTGGGAAGGAGAATCTGACGGTAGTAAATATATTCCAGAAATGACTGCTTATCTTAATTCTTTAGGGTTGGTTGAAGAATCTAATGGTGCCAAAGTAATTTATGTCAATGAAGAAAATGATGACCATGAAGTACCACCAGTAATTTTAGAAAAGAGCAATGGTTCTGCTTCTTATCAAACAACCGATATGGCTTGCATTTGGGAACGTATGAAAAAATGGAATCCAGATGAAATTTGGTATTTAGCGGATGCTCGTCAATCATTACATTTTGAACAAGTTTTTAGAGCCGTTCGTAAAGCTAAGATTGTAAATAAAGAGACTAAATTAGAATATATTCCCTTTGGAACAATGAATGGTAGTGATGGTAAACCATTTAAAACTCGCGACGGTGGTGTTATGCGTTTAGAAGATTTACTAAATATGGTAACTAATGAATGCGAACATAAAATAATGCCTAGTATAATTGGCGAAGAAAGAGAAAAAATTGCTGAAATTGTTGGTATCGCTACTGTTAAATATGCTGACCTTATTCCATTTCGTGGTAAAGATTATAACTTTGACCCTGTAAAATTTAGTGATTTACAAGGTAAAACCGGACCTTATCTTCTTTATTCAACAATAAGAATGAAATCATTACTAACTAAAGCTAAAGAAAGTAATATCTCATATCAAAATTATAATCAAATTACAACTGATATAGAAAGAGAGATTATACTTATTACTACAACACTAAGAAGTATAATCGATAAATCTTTTAATACTAAATCATTAAGTGATATTGCTGATTATTTATATAAAGTAACCAATCTTTATAATAATTTCTATTCAGGTAATAAAGTGTTAATTGAAGAAAATAATGCTACTAGAGAATCATGGTTAACATTGACAAAAATAATTTATGAGAATAATATTAAACTATTGAATATACTAGGTATTGAAATACCAGAAAAAATGTAGGAGGAATAATTATGAAAATTACTGATTTATCGAAAGAAGAATTAGAATCAAAAAGTTATGACGATATAGCCTATATGATATTAGAATCAACAGGTGAGAAAGTAAAAATTACTGACCTTTTTAAACAAATATGTGATTTATTAGGTTTATCAAACGAGGAATATGAAGCTAAAATTGCAGACTTTTTTCAAATTTTATCAACTGACCACCGTTTCATTATGCTAGAAAAAGGTTTCTGGGATTTAAGAAGCCGTCATCAAGCTAAGATAATTATTGAAGACGATGAAGATGATATTGACGGTAGTCTTGAAGATGAAGAAGAAGAACTAGAAGAAGAAGAAGAAAATATTTACTACGATGAAGACGAACCAACTGATGATGATGACGATGACCTACAAGGTTTAGTTGTAGTAAATGATGATTCTGATGAAGAAAATAGTAATTTAGATTAGTTTATTAAGAAATTCTTATAAAGCTAAATTAAAATACGTTAAAACTGGCAATTTGAAAATAATTGCTTTTTTTATCAATTACCTATATAATTAACGAGAAAGGAAGACTTTTTATGATAGAAAGATTACAAAATATTACTGCTAAATATCAAGAATTAGTAGAAGAATTAACTCATGAAGATGTTTTACAAGATTATAATAAACTTAGAAAGTTATCTAAAGAAAAAGCTGGTTTAGAAGAAATAGTTTTAAAATATAAGGAATATCAAAAATGTGATGAAACTATCTTGGAAGCTAAAGAAATGCTAAATGATCCAGATTTAAAAGATTTAGCAGAAGAAGAAATTGCAACTGCAACTGCTAATAAAGAAAAATTAGAAAAAGAATTACAATTATTATTAATACCAAAAGATCCTAATGACGATAAAAATATTATTATGGAAATAAGAGGAGCTGCTGGTGGTGATGAAGCTAACATTTTTGCTGGTGATTTATACCGTATGTATACTAGATATGCCGAAAAAAATAATTGGAAAATTGAAGTCCTTCATGAAATTGAAGGTTCAGCCGGTGGCTATTCGCAAATTGAATTTATGATTAGAGGCGAAAATGTTTATTCTAAATTAAAATTCGAAAGTGGTTCCCATCGTGTTCAAAGAGTACCTGTTACTGAAGCTGGTGGTCGTGTTCATACTTCTACCGCTACTGTATTAGTTATGCCAGAAGTAAATGTCAATGATGTTGAAATTAAGGAAACAGATTTAAAAATTGATGTTTACCATTCTAGCGGTGCTGGTGGACAGTCAGTAAATACATCAAACTCAGCTGTTCGTATTACACATGTTCCAACTAATACTATTGTAACTTGCCAAGTTGAACGTTCACAGTTAAAAAATAAAGAAAAGGCTATGAAAATGTTAGCTGCTAAATTACATGATGCAGCATTAGCTGAAAAAGAGCAACAAGTTGGTGAATCACGTAAAAAAATTGGTACAGGTGACCGTAGTGAAAAGATTAGAACATACAATTATCCTCAGAACCGTGTTACTGACCACCGTATCAACTTCTCGATTATGGAACTAGACCGTGTTATGGAAGGTAATTTAGACCCAATTATTGAGGCTTTAATTACTGAAGACCAAAGATTAAAATTAGCAGGCGAATAATGATAAAAAAAGAAAGATATATCTCTAATACAGATTATGAATTATTAAAAAAGTTATATCCTAATAATATGGATGAAATAATAAAAAAAATTAATAATGATTACCCTATTCAATATTTAATTGGTGATGTTGATTTTTATGGATACACTATAAAAGTTGATGAAAGAGCATTAATTCCAAGATTTGAAACTGAAGGATTGGTAGATAATTTAATAAAATTAATTAAAACTCAAACTAATTACCCTGCTCTTAAAATCTTAGAAATCGGTACTGGCAGTGGTTGTATTGCTATAACTTTATCTAAAGAGCTAGATACTACTGTTGATGCCCTAGATATTTCTAAAGATGCTATCGACTTAGCAAGCTCTAATGCCGTTTTAAATAATGCCAATGTTAATTTTGCTTTAGGTGATATAAAAAATTGTACTATAAGTAAAAAATATAATATTTTGGTTAGTAATCCTCCATACGTTAAGTATGATGAACCAGTTGACCCTGCAACAAAATATGAGCCCCAAAATGCCTTATTTGCTCACAATAATGGTTTAGAATTTTACGAAATAATTTTAAAAAGAAGTAAAGAATTTTTAGAATCAAAAAATATAATAGCTTTTGAAATTGGTTGTACAGAGGGGCAAGACATTACTAACATAGCTAAATCATATTATCCTAATGCATATATTCAAGTAAAAAAAGACTTAGCAGGTAAAGACAGATATATTTTTATAATAAATGAATAAAATTAACCTAATTCACTCAATATTAAATTGGGTGATTTTTTATAAAAAAGATTATAGTTGTTTTAACCATTATTGCATTATTTTATTTAAATGCTAATAAAGAAGAAATAATAATTCCTAATGATTCTGTTCGTCTGCGTATTATAGCTAATTCCAATAACCTTCAAGACCAGTTAACAAAGGCGAAAGTTAAAGAAGACATAATGAAACAAATATTACCAGAAATATCAAAAACTACCGACATTGATAACTATGTCAAACAAACAATGCCAACTTTGAGAAATATTTTAAATAACTATCAGGTAAAATATAACATATCTTATGGTGATAACTTTTTCCCTTCAAAAACTTATAAAGGCATAAAATATCCGGCTGGTTATTATAATTCTTTAGTCATAACCTTAGGTCAAGGGCTTGGTGAAAACTTTTGGTGTGTTATGTATCCTCCACTATGTCTTATTGATGAAAATAAAAATACTACAGAAGTAGAATATAAATCTTATGTTAAAGATGTTTTATTAAAATATAATTAATTTTTTAAAACCAAGATAGTAAAAAAAGTAAATCTAAAAAAATATATTATATTTCTACACAATACTAATCTTTAGTTAAAATGTATACTATGTTACTAATAATTGGCTTGATCTTCTAATCAAAACCTTAAAAAATACTCAATTTAACTAATAAAATTATGAATAATAAGAAAATATCTATAATATAGTTTTATAGATGTTTTTTTGTTTGACTTAATGTAGTAAATTAGATATAGTTATTAGTAGTTGAATGGGGTGTAATATATGACCAAATTAATAATAGAAGGACCCAATAAATTAAGTGGAACCATTGAAATAAGTGGCGCTAAAAACAGTGTTGTTGCTTTAATACCAGCAGCAATTCTTTGTAATGATGAAGCAATAATAGACAATGTTCCTGATATAACTGATACTAGAGCTTTATTAGAAATTTTAAATCTGTTAAATGCCAAATACAAATATAAAAATAATCTTTTAAGTATTGATACTAGTGAAGTAGAAAATAAAGTTATAGAAGAAACGCTTGCTAAAAAATTAAGAGCCTCTTATTACTTTATGGGATCTTTGTTATCTAAATATCATCATGTAGAAATGTATTTTCCAGGTGGTTGCAAAATTGGTAAACGCCCTATCGATTATCATATAAAAGGTTTCGAAGCCTTAGGAGCTACAGTAAAAATTGAAGGAGATAAATATATTATCGATGCACGTGAACTAAATGGTGCTGATATTACTTTTGATTTTCCTTCTGTTGGTGCTACTATAAATATTATGTTAGCGGCTGTTAAAGCTAATGGTCAAACTAGAATATTTAATGCAGCTAAAGAACCAGAAATAGTAAATATAGCTGACTTCTTAAAAAGCATGGGTGCTAAAATTAAAGGTGCTGGTACGGATACTATCACTATAACCGGTGTGAAAAAATTAAGTAAAGGTAACATTTATACAATACCAGACCGTATTGAGGCTGGAACATATATAATTGCGGGAGCACTTGCTGGCGACCATTTAGTTATTGATAAAATTGAACCAAAACATTTAGAAAGTCTTCTGGATACCTTAAAAAATATGAATGTCAATTATATTTTAGAAAAAAACTCAATTATAATTTCTAAACAAACTAATCTTAAACCTGTAAATATTACATCGCAAGTTTATCCTGGTTTTGTAACTGATTTAGGTCAAACGATGCAGACATTACTAACCCAAGCTAATGGTATTTCAACATTTACTGAAACTATTTATGAAACTAGAATGGGACATATAGAGTATTTAAATAAAATGGGTGCTAATATTGCTAATACTAGTAATAAAGCTTTTATAACCGGACCTACTTCTCTAACCGGATGTGAAGTAACCGCAAGCGATCTAAGAGCTGGAGCTTCTTTAGTCCTAGCAGGACTCATTGCTGAGGGAAAAACTACAATTAATCAAGCCGACCATATTTTACGTGGCTATGAAAATATTAATACTAAACTATCTAAGGTTGGTGCTAAAATTAAAATAGAAGAATAAATTTATACTAAGTAAGTGAGGGCTTATGAAAATAAAATTATTCTTTTTGTCTTTAGCGGCAATCGTTTTAACTTATCTTATTTTTAATGCTAACAATCATCAAGAAATCAAGATAACAACTATTTATGATGATACAACGACTATTAAGGAAAATTTTAGTACATTCTTAAAGAATGATTTAGAAAAACTTTTACCAACAACTATTAATAATTATCATAAAGAAAATTTAGAAGTAGAAAATGTTGTTGATAAGATAAAAAGTAATTATAATGATATTCAAGAAAAATTAAATTCTTCCAATGTTATAATCGTCTATTTAGGAGATTTTGAACTGCTTTACGAAAGAGAAAATATAATTAATATTTATTCTGATTTAGAAGACTTATTTATACTTTTAAGAAAATATAATTCTAAGCAGATTATTTATATTAGCCCAATAAATTTAACTTCTAACTATCTTTTAAAAGATTTAACCCATAAATATAAAGCTGATTTTATTAATACACCAAGTATTTTACAAAAGCAATCTACAAATAATTATACTTTAAATATTGAAGACCATAAGATAATAGCTAATAAGTTATTTAATAATATTATTTCTACTTGGAAAATAGAAAACTAGCCCTCGTAATACTTTGATTTATTAAAAAGCTATAATTTATCATAAAATTAAAATTTTACTATTATGTAAAATTTTTTTAATTCTAAACAATCAAAACTATTAATCTTTTTTTCTAATAGTTAATCTTTTATAGTATAATAATTTTAAGGTGATTATACGTGAAAAAAAAGAAAAAAGTAATGTTTATTGCTAGTACTGGTGGTCATTTAAGTGAATTAATGCAGCTTGCTCCCCTATTTAAAAAATATGATTATAATATAGTTACCGAAAAGACTAAAAGCAATCTAAATCTTATTAAAAAGTATCCTAACCGAGTTCACTATATTATCAGTGGTACTTACACAAATTTTAAAGCTAAATTAATCTATCCTTTTAAGCTTCTTTTAAACTGTTTTATATCTCTTTACTTAATTCTTAAAATAAGACCAGATGTTGTAGTAACTACAGGGTCTCACAATGTTGGACCAATGTGTTGTTTAGCTAAATTATTTCATAAAAAGATAATATTCATTGAAACTATTGCTAACAGTACTACCCCTACTAGAGCAGGACGTTTAATATATAAATTTGCTGATTATTTTATTGTCCAGTGGGAAAGTATGTTAGAAGTTTATCCTAATGCTATATACGGCGGCTGGATATACTAGAAAGGACTATATATGATTTTAGTAACATTAGGAACTCAAGATAAAAATTTTGTTCGTCTTTTAGAAAAAATCGATCAATTAATAAATAATGGCTTAATTAAGGATAAAGTTATTGTCCAAGCAGGTTTTACTAAATATAATTCAGAAAATATGGAGATATTTGACTTAATTCCCCAAGATGAATTTAATGATTTAATGGATAAGGCTGATATTATAATTACCCATGGTGGTGTTGGTAATATTATTTCTGCTTTAGAAAAGAACAAAAAAGTCATTGCTGTTCCTCGCCTTGCTAAATATGGTGAGCATATTAACGACCACCAGACCCAGATAATTGCTAAGTTTAATGCCTTAGGATATATAATTGGTCTTCAAGATGTTGATGAATTAGATGATGCCGTAAAACAAATAAAAAAATTTAAGCCAAAAAAGTTTGTTCATGATAACAGTAAAATGCTTAATTTAGTTAGCGAATTAATTGATAAATAAAACATTTTTAAATAATATTTATTAGCAGAAAACATATAATGTAAAGTAGACTATAATAAAATAATAGGTTTTTAATAAAAAATATGTCAATATGCAGGCTTTTGTTTACACTATTAGAAAACATAATTTGACAAATATGTTATTCTATGTTATAATCTCAGCTATGTGTGGTGCATTATTCTAGTCATAACACTATATGAAGATGGGGCTAAAAATCCATCAATTACATTACCGACACTTCTTATATTTGCTTTATCGGCCCAAGTTAGGGTGAGTATAAGATTTAAAATTTAAGGAAAGTTATAATGGCATATAACCTACAATCCTTTCATTGCGTCATTTTTAAGTTTCGTATGTCGTGCGTGAATATTAGGAATACTACAAGTTGAAATAATATTTGCAAAAGCGAATAAGTATAGTTACTTATGTCAGGGAAAACCTCTAGACTGTCTATATTAAGAGTATTGAAGTGCGGACTAAGTGGCAATCGAGTAATTAATGAAATAAATATTAATTAAATATCCTAAAGACGAAAGTGCCAATGAGTAATCAAGTGGAAGATATTTAGAGAAACTCAACTCGACCTCAAGCCGTAAAATTAACTTTTGATATACCATGCAAAAATTAGAATATTACTTTATATAGGAGGAATTATGAATAATAAAGCCTGGATATATAAAGTTTTTTTATTAACTTTTATCCTATCATGTTTATTTAGTATTATCTCTAATATTATATCGAACTCATTAAGTAGTATCTTTTTATTTATAATATTAATATTGATAATTGTAATAGGCATCATCTTCGATATGATTGGGGTTGCGGTTTTAACCAGCAAAGAGAAAACATTTCTATCAATTGCATCCCAGAAGATAAAAGGTGGTAAAGAAACAATCGGCTTACTTAAAAATTCTAGTAAAATTTCTAGTATTTGTAATGATGTTATTGGGGATATTTGTGGTATTATTAGTGGTTCCATTGGAGCCGTTCTAGCTATATCAGTAAGCAATTCAACTAACATTAATTTAAGCATTATATCCGTTTTATTAACAGCTTTCATTTCTAGTTTTACGGTAGGAGGCAAAGCTATTTGTAAATCAATAGCCACTAAAAATAGTGATAAAATATCATTCTTAGTTGGTAAAGTCTTGGCTAATCTTAAAATAAAAATAAAATAAAATATCTAACTTTTGTAATTTAAAATAAAAAATATTTAATAATTATTAAGCTTATTGATATTAGAAAGATTGATAATTTAATTTTATTTCTAAAAATCATCTAAAATTGCGAAAAATAAACTTATTAATAATTGAAAAACTAAAATCTTATGATATAATACATAAGACAAACAAATTTCTATGTTATGAATATAACATGGCGGAAGGAGAGTTTAAATGAAAAAGGGAATTCATCCAGAAATGCATGAAGTTGAAGTACATTGTGCTTGCGGAAATACATTTACTGTAAAATCTACTAAAGATAGTATCCAATGTGATGTTTGTAGTGCTTGCCACCCATTCTATACTGGTTCACAAGCTCGTGCAAAGAAAACTGGTTCAGTAGAAAAATTCAACCGTAAATACGGATTTAATCAAGACGAAACAAAAACTGCATAATTGCAGTTTTTTTGTTATAATAAATATGGAGTTGATTAAATGACACATCAAAATTTATATAAAGTTGCTAAAACTTTATCAAGTCGTACCAATATCAAAACCATTAGTATTATAAATGATTACCTTTATTGTCACTATAAATATCATATTACTCTTTTTGAGTATCAATTATTTGATTGTTATAAAATGACTAATGAAGAAAAACAAAACTTACTTACTAATAAATATAATCAAAAGTTAATAAAAACATATAATAATCAATCCTTAAAAGAAATAACCTATTCTCGTCATAAATTTAACAAGAAGTTTTACCCTTTTCTTAACTATAAATGGTTAGAACTTAATGGCGATAATATAACTGATTTTTATGATTTCGTTCAAAATAAAAATTATATATATGCTAAATACGATTTAAAAGCTAAAAATGATACTAAAAAAATTAAGATAGACTTAAAAAATTATACTACTGTTTATAATGATTTATATTTAAGTAAAATGACTATATTAGAAAGTGCTATTAAACAAGATGAGGTTTTGGATAGATTAAATCCAAATAATTTATCTTTTATTCGTTTTATAACTTTTAAAGATAATATTATATTTTCTTACTTAGTTACTAGCAAAGAAGATTATGAAGTTACAACTAGTAATCAAATAATTGCCTCTATTAATTTAGATACCGGACTTATTGATTCACCTTTTTATGACTTATCTAAAAATATTTACGAAGAGCACCCTTTGACTAAATCTCCCCTACTTTGGCTTACTATTCCTAAATGGCCTAGGACTTTAAGACTAGTTAATCGTATTCAAAATACTATTCCTGATAATAAATATTTACAAATTGATATAGTAATGACCAATGACGGTCCAAGTCTAAAAGATATATCAACTATGCCAAATTATCAAGAATTTCAATTACTAAGTCTATTAAATCATCATAGATTAATTAAAGATATGTTTGAATAGTCAAATCCAAATTTATTAAATAAAATAAAAAAATAAATAATAAGAAAGAAGAATAAAAATGAAAATATATATAGCTTGCGACCACCGTGGTGTGGAATTAAAAGAATATTTAATCGGAAATTTACAAAATACTTATGAAATAATACCTTCTACCCTACCAAATTCTAGCGAAGATGATTATCCTGACTTTGCCTTCGACATTTGTACTAAAATGGATAAAAATACCGATTTAGGAATTCTAATATGTGGAACTGGTATTGGCATTTCTATCGCTGCCAATAAGGTAAAAGGCATAAGATGTGCCCGAGTTAATAACCTTGAAGATGCTAAAAGTGCTAGAATTCACAACCATGCTAATGTTATTGCAATACCTGCTTCACTAGATAATAATTATGCTTTAGAAATAATTAAAACTTTTCTAGAAACTGCCACCAGCAATGAAGAACGTCATGTAAGAAGAGTAAATAAAATCATAAGTTATGAACAAGGAACATATAATGAACTATAAGACTCTGTTATATGCTATAAACTTATTATTAAGTATGGTTGCCTTAAGTGGCGTTAATTTTGATAAGTTTATGAAAAGAAATAAACCCGTAGAAGCTAGAATGCTGGTTATAATTTTTGGTATAGCTACTAGTTACTTAGTAACTAATTTTATAACAGATTTTATGTCTTAGAAAACTTAGTTAAATATTTTTAACTAGTATTATAAGGAGACCTATGAAAAATAAAATCTTACTTACCATTATTATAGTACTTTTACCTATTACTATCTTTACATTACGTAAGCAAGTTATTTCCGATTCTCCTGTTAGTGAAAATGTCGATGAAAAATCTAAAAATCAAGAAATTTATATAGATTTTCTAATTAATAATGAAAAGAAGAAAATACCTTTAGAGGAATATTTAATTAATGTAGTTGGAGCCGAAGTTCCAGTTCTTTTTGATATGGAAGCCTTAAAATCACAAGCTGTTGCCAGTAGGACATTTGCTCTTTATGAAGAAAATACTAGAGGTTATGTAACGATTGCTGACCAAGCTTATAATACTTTAGAAGAACTTCAAAATAAATGGCAGGACAATTATTATACTTATTTAGAAAAGATAAAGAATGCTGTTAATATGACTAAAAATCAAGTAATGACTTATAATAAACAGTTAATAAAATCTTATTTTTATGCAATGAGTAATGGTTATACTACTACTTCTTTGAGTGTATTTAATGAAGATTTACCTTATCTAAATACAATTATACCAACAATGGATAACGAAACAACAACCAAGTTTATTGTAACTAAAAAAATTTCAAAAAAAGAATTTTGTAATACTTTAAATATTGATTGTACGGAGTTAACTATTAAAAATATTACAACTGATTATTCTAATCGAATAGAAACCATATCTATTAATAAAACTGCCTATACTGGTATTGATATTAGAAAAAAGTTTAATTTACGTTCAACGGACTTTAATATAACTATTGAGAATAATGATATTATCTTTACAACTAAGGGTTATGGTCATGGAGTTGGAATGAGTCAATATGGTGCAAATGCGATGGCTAAAGAAGGTTCTACATATGAAGATATTTTAAAGTATTATTATCAAGGCATAACTATAGAAGAGTATAAAATTTGATTTTTATATTCTTTTTTATTTAGGATTACTACTCACCTTTAGCAGTATTATTTATAAAAATATGTCTAAAAAGTGTCAAACTTATAAGAAAATATTACTCTATGCTTAGATGATGAAACTATTTCTAAAATAACTGGACTTTCTCTAAAAGAGATAGTTAAACCTCAAACAAATAATTAAAATAGACCCTAATCACCTGATTAAGGCTTTTCTAACCAATTAACAAAAATTATAAATTATATGTATAAAATCATCTTTTTAGTTCACACTTTTTAATAGAAAGGTGAATTTATGAAAAAAAGAAGAAGATTAAGAAAATATGTTATCCCAACAATATGCCTGATGTTAGTATGTACAATCTTATTTAGTAGTTATAAAATGTATCAAATTTTAACTGCTGGTGTTCCAATAATTGATCCAAGTCCCAAGGATACTACTAGTGAAGTAAACAATAGTCAAAATGATACTAATATAACCCCAACAGTTAGTGTTTCAAAAACTATCATAAGACCTTATACTAGTACTGATGTCAGTGCCACTATACCATATTATAATATTGATGGCACAAACGATGAACAAGCAGCTGCCCTAATTTACTACGAAGGCATTTATATGCAAAATACTGGTGTCCTATATACTTCCAATAATACTTTTGATGTTGTATCAATATTAGATGGTACAGTAAAAAATATTAAAGAAGATAGTTTAATGGGTAATATTGTTGAAATTGAACACACTAATAATTTAACAACTGTTTATCAAAGTTTAGGTGAAGTTAAAGTAAAAGTTGGTGATAAAGTAAAACAAGGCGATATAATTGCTACTAGTGGTCAAAATAAAATAGCAACCGATACAAGTAATGCTCTTCATTTTGAAGTATTCTATAAAGGCGAAGTTTTTAATCCTGAAGAATTCTACTTACTAGATTACAATGAAGTAATGAGCAATGACTAAGTTAATTATCTATATTAATGATAATGAAATTCAAATTATCAAAGATAAAATAATTACTTTTACTTCTTCTAGTATAAGTGATAGTAATATTAAAGAAGAAAATCTATTTCTAAAAGAATTTAAAAAATTTCTAAAAGATAATAAGTTAATATCTTCAATAATTTATTATCCTATTAATATTTATTTAAATTATCAAGTATTACCTAAGGATATAGTTTATTATAATTACTTGTTTGATAAACTAAATCTTACTTTAAATAAAGTATTATGTATAAATGATTTACTAGATAAAGATAATAAGTACTTACTTTATAATAATAATTCTCTATATTATATAGATAACAATATTACTTATAATATAGATACAAATGGTTTAAATTATTATATAAACAATATTCCTAAATTATATATCTTCGGTAGCAAAGAATTTAAAGATTCCAATAAACACATTATATTCAGTAATTATTCTACTTATATTGCTTGTTTAATAAAAAATTCACAAGATAATTTGTGAATTTTTTAAAATGTCCATATAAAATTTTATAGTTTATCTTGCATAAATCTTGCATAAATCTTGCTTAAAATAAAACTTATTCCACCACATATGGTTCATTAATAGTGCCTATTCCTCCAGAGATTTTAACATCGGCTTTTAAATTAATAACAGGTCTTAAAGCAAGGGTGCTATCAACTCTATAGTGTGCGAAACCTGAAATATTAACTGTCCAAATTAATGACTCAGTATTTGAATAGGCGGGCGACATTGTCCAATAAGTTACTGAAGAATTTGTCCACGCGTATTTACTAGTTGTATTACCGGTAAATCCTGAAAATATTATTTCATCTATTGTTACCAATCCAATCGGATAAGTTAATGTTTTATTTCCGATGTTAGAATTTTTTAATGTATATAAATCTCTATTTATATTTGGGCATTTAAAAATTGCTTTGCTATTTTTAAATCTTTCATAAGGTGCATATCTTGTATCTTGAATTGTATCAATACCGTTGCCACCGCTATCAGAGTATAAAGTTCTGTCGCCACAGAATGACGAATTATCCGATATATATATATCGTAATTTTTATTTTTAATATTATTTTCATACCATAAATCTAGTGTGTTTTTTATATCTGAGTCATTACTATTAGAATGTATTTCTTCTAAAGTTTTACCATTTTCATATCCGTATTTATAACCTATGTAAGTTGGTCCTGCTATTTTATTATTAAAACTACATAATTTATTATTAATTGATGTGTCTATTTTGGTGGCGTTTTTTTCCTTTCCTTTATATAAAAGTCTGATTGAGCCATCCCCATTTATTCTTATAATTTGCCAATAAAATCCGGCAAAATAAACATAATTATTATTTACATTTCCTCTATAATAGTATGTTTTTCCATACTCGTCATTATCCTTATATATTCCTTTATCTGAGCCGTCGTGTGCAATATCCTTTTGATATGATTTGTAACATTTTAAATTATAAGTATAACTTTCATATTTAGTATTGTTCCAAGTTGTTTCACTTAATTCTTTACTAGCATTTTTTACTAAATAAATACTTCTTCCATAGTTCATAGAACTTGAATAAAGTTTTTTTGATGTTTGATTATATGCAACGTGCTCATCAGAATAGTAATATTTCGTATCGCTGTTAAAATCTAAAGTAGTTGGATCAACATGAATTGGGTTTAAAAGTTTATAATTTCCTGTAGCATTATCAAAAACTTTAGTGGTGTATAATGTAATCTTGGTATCATCTTCCGTTAAATTGCTAGTTTCATCGTTTAATTTAATAGAGTTAATAGTTGGTTTGTGCACGAATATATCACTAAGATTACTTTCGATTAATTGATCCCAAGTTATAATTGGAGCAGTTTTACTTAAATCTGGTGTTCCTTTTGCTTCTATCTTTTTAATAGCCACTTCAGGACTAGTTTGATATTCATTAGCTAAAATCGCATCATGTAAAGTTGTATAGCCTCCATCTACCGGACTCCAACTACTAGGCTCGGCCTTAACGACAACTTTGGATTTAAAAGTCTTAGTTTCATTATCTAAATCTTCCATGGTCGTATCATAATCAATCCAAACTCTTAAGGTATAATCTTCGCTATCCCCACTACCTAAAGAACCTTTGACTAAAGTATGACTTTCAATACTACCATCATTCACTGTATCAGTTACCTCATAATCACTTAGTTTTTTAATCTCCTCATTATTAATCATCGCATTTAAAAATTTACTAGATAAAGTAGTTCCTTTTAAACTTTCTAAACTAACCGTATAACTAGCAAAAATATCACAAGTATTAGTAATCGTAAAACTAAATGGTGTTAATTTTTTACCCTTTTCCTTCGTTATCGGATAAGCATTTTCTAAAGAAATACTGTTCTTTTGACTAGTAATTTCAACATTAAAACACTTCGTTGTGACCGTATTAACCGTATCTTGACTAACTGATATATTCCATAAAGAATAAGAAAATCCTATCCCCAAAAGTACAATCGTAATTAAACCAATACTTACAAATATGAAATCTTTTTTCATAAATTTTACTCCTATCATATATGGGACAAGTATGTCCTATAATAAAATTATATTTACTATGGGGCATTCTTGTCAAGGTAAAATGGGGCAAACTTGGTACAATTTAATTGACGGTGGTAATATGCTAAAAAAATATCGAATTAGAAAAGGCTTATCCCAAGAACAGTTAGAAAAACTAACTGATATAGATAGAAAAACTATTTTTAGGATAGAAAATGACCTTAATACCCCTTTAGTAACTACTTTTGTTAAAATTACCAAGGCTCTAAATCTTACTGATCAAGAAATAATTAATGAATTAAAACAAATAGAAAAAGACATTCGAATAGCCGAAAAAAACAAATAAAAAAACTATTAAGAAAACCTTAAATCTCCTAATAGTTCTTTTAGTTAATCAATTACAAAATCATTTAAATAATCTTCACCCATAAAACTATATTTAGCCATAAACTTAGGTACATCTTTTTTACGGAAATCACTTACAATTTTGTATTGCTCCTTAGTAATAAGTTCTTTTTTATATAGGCACTTATAAAATAAATCTATACTATAAATACCACTTTCATAATTTCGAAGTGAAGTCCAAGTATATCTCGTCATAAAAACTTCTGGAAAATCTTTAAGAACTTTATATCCTTCAATAGCAGGAACAATTTGTTCATCTTTAGTTAAATAAATATAGATATAAAAAGCAACATTAAAGCAATATTTACGAATAACTAGCGAATTTAACCGCCTTTTTCTTAAATAAGATTCATAGTACATCATTAGCACATCATTCTTTTTTTTATTTTCTTTCAATCTTATTTTAAATTCATTCATAAACTCTCCTATCACTTTCAATTTTATCAAAAAATAAAATCTTATACAATTAGGCGATACTATATTTTTACTATAAGATAAAAAAAATTCACTCTCTAAACTGTGAATTTTTAAGTCTTTCTAATTTCTCTTTAAGCATATTTACTCTTTTATTTTTAAGTTCATCATCTTTAATATATTTATTATTTTCAAAGACTAAAATATCATTTTCATAAATATCAAAATCTATATCACTCTTATTTATATAAATGATTTCCCTAGTTTCTAAATTTTCTAATTTGATAATATCATCAATAATCTCATCAACACTATATTTCATAATTACCCGTTCGTTTCTGTTTTAAAATTTTCAAAAGTAATATCATTACCTTTTAAATGCATAAGAATAGTACCTTCTTCATCAGTTCGGTGAATAGTAACATTGTATTTATTTAAAATATCCAGTGTTTTCTTAGTTGGATGTCCATATTTATTATCTTTACCAACCATTATAATTCCATATGCTGGATTTACTTTCTTTATAAAATCATCACTACTTGAATATCTTGAACCATGATGCCCTACTTTTAATACTTGACAATTAATATCTTTATTTAATAAATTTTCTTCGATATTGCTTGAAGCATCTCCCATAAATAGTACACAAGTATTATTATAATTCATTTTTAAAACTAAAGATGTATCATTTAAATCACTAGTATCTGTACCAATACTTAAAACTTCAAAATTAGTATTTTCTAGTGTAAACTTATCTCCAATCTTAGGGGTTTGAAAAATAACCTTATTCTTATCCAATGCATCTAGTACGTCTTCAAATGTTTTACTAGTACTAATTGCCTCAGGCATATAAAAATTATCAATTTTAAAATTATTAATGATATCATCCATACCACCAATATGATCTTCATGAGCATGGGTTCCAACTACATATTTAAACGCATCTACATTTAATGATTGTAAATATTTAACTAAAAGTTTTCCATCAGCATTATTACCAGCATCTATCATCATATTACTACTACCATCTTTTATATATATAGCATCCGCTTGACCAACATCAATAAAATACGCCAAAACTTCATTATTATTATCAGCATTATTTTCATAACTACTTGAAGTATTATCATAATTAGTTGTAAAATACCCAACTACTAAAACTAATAAACAAATTAAAGAATAAATTAATTTATTTAACTTTTTATTACTTTTTATCTTTACCATAACTACCCTACTTTCCTAATTTATTTTATCAAAAAAATAAGAAATAACAAACCATAAATAGTCCTAAAAACGCATATTTCCTTAAAAAAAACCATTTTTAATTAGCAAAAAAAATTAAAAAAAGGTATAATAAATATAAGACGGTAAAATCTATGGAGGAACTACAAAATGTATAAAATAAACGATTATGTCATATATAAAAGAGAGGTATGTGTAGTAAAAGATTTAAAAAAAATAAATAATCAAGATTATTATACTTTGGAAAACAAAGAAGATACTTCTTTAAAAATAAGCATCCCTGTATCACAAGAAACTCAATTATTAAGACATCTTGCTACTTTTGATGAAATATCTAATACTTTAGATCATATAAATGACATTCCAACTCTTAATATTAATGAACGTAATTTAGAAGAACAATATAAACTATTATTACAAGGTACTACAATTGAAAATTTAATCAAGATAATTAAAACCGCTTATATAAGAAATGAAATTAGAAAAAATAATCACAAACATTTAAGTGATACAGATACAAGCTATCAAGAATTGGCTGAACAGTTTTTATTTAACGAAATAGCATATGCTATGAATATTAGTTATGATGCTGCTAAAGAACTAGTTTTCAATAAATTAGTAAATATAGTTGACTTAAAATAAATTTCACCCAAATTACTTTCGACTTATGATATGATAAAAATTACTTATATGTGAAGATTAATAAAAGTATTATAATCTCATATAATAAAATATATCAAAAGTAAAAGGAACAATATGGAAAATAAAATTAGTTTATACGAAGTATATAATGTTTTAATTAACTTATCAGCAGAAAAAAATGCTATATGTAGTGATTATGCTAAAAAACTGGCACATGATTTAGATTTAGAAGTAGTTTTATTTAAAAAAATAAATAATGTTGCTAAAAAAGAAGTAACTTTATATGTAAAAAGTAAAGACGATATAGGAAATGATTTCTTTTGGCGAGAATTAACTATAGTTCAAAAGGATAATGGCTTTATTTCCAAATCTCCTAATGCTTATTTAGAACTTAATCTGTTAAATGCCAATATTCACTTACAGCAATTATTTAAAAAATTAGAGGCAATTAATGCTTATTTAAATTTTAATACAATTAAATTAGTAGATACTACTAAATCTTGTAATATTATTTTATCAAGTGATAGTATTAAAATACGTCGAAATAATGGTAGTTTTATAATAAAACCTCTCGACTTTTATAAAAATAATAATATAGAAAATAAAGGCAATTTAGAAGATTTATTAAAGAGTATTTATGTATATAAAACTGATATTCCAGAATGGATATTAAAAAGATGTGCCTTAGAAAATGCTATTACTTTGGAAAAAGTAGTAAAAAAGTTAAAATTAGGATTAAAAAACTTTATGTCGATTTAATATAAATATGTATTAATCATTACAACTGCAAAATTAGACAAGTATCTTTGGGGATACTTGTTTTTTCCATATAAACTTTTATTAATATTTTATCTCTTACTCATAACTAACTTTTTAAATTCATACTATTAAATGGGTGCGTGTATGAACGGTTTAACAAATAAAGAAGTTGTTCAAAGTCGTAATAAATACGGTAGTAATACCTTAACGAAAGTAAAGAAGAAAACCTTATTTTCTCTAATATTAGAGTCCTTAGGAGACCCAATCATTAAGATTCTTATTATCGTCTTAGTATTTAAGATTATTTTTTTATTTAAAAATAATGATTGGTTTGAAACTATTGGCATTTTAATTGCTATTATTTTAGCTTCTACTATTGGTTCGTTTGCTGAATATGGCAGTGAAGAAGCCTTTAATCGTTTAGAAGAAGAGGCTAGTAAGAAGAAATGTACTGTCTTCCGAAATGGTAAGTTAGAAACTATTAGTGTAACCGAAGTCGTCGTTGGAGATATAGTCTTAATTTCTAGTGGTAACTCTATCCCCGCCGATGGCTATATAATAGAAGGAAAACTTACGGTAAATGAAGCCAATATCAATGGGGAAACCCAAGATAAAGAAAAAAATCGGGGCGAGTATGTTTACTCTTCAACTATTTGTTATGAAGGTGAAGCCAAAATGAAAGTTGATAAGGTTGGTGATAACACTTTAATTGGCGGTTTGGCTAAAGATATTCAAATTCCCCCTACTATCAGTCCTTTAAAATCTCGTCTTACACATTTGGCTAAAATAATAAGTATCTTTGGTTATGTTGGTGCTGTAATTGTTGCCATTGTCTACTTATTAACTACTAAAAACTTTAGCATCAATAACATTTTATATTCTCTAACTTTAAGCATGACTGTTATAGTTGTAACTGTTCCTGAAGGTTTGCCTCTTATGGTAACTTTAGTTTTATCTTCTAATATGAAAAGAATGCTAAAAGATAATGTTTTAGTACGCAAACTTATTGGCATTGAAACTAGTGGTAATATTAATTGCTTACTAACTGATAAAACTGGTACTTTAACTGAGGGTAATTTAAAGGTTACAAGTATCATAACACCATTAAATCAAAAAATAACTAATTTATATCAGTTACCATTAAAACTTCAAACAGAAATAAGTAATAATCTTTTTTATAATAATTCTTCTTTTTATAATAGTGATAATAAAATAACTGGTGGTAATCAAACGGATAAAGCTATTTTAAAATACATTGGTAAACAGACAACTAATCATAAAATATTATCTAAAAAACTTTTTGATAGTAAAGATAAATATAGTTCTGTAACTCTTGATAATGATATAACTTATTATAAAGGTGCTAAAGAAGTTCTACTAGATAAATGTTTATATTACTTAGACAATACTGGTAATCGTAAGATTCTTCTTAATAAAGAAATAATTAGTAAAAATATCGATAATGAAGCTAAAACTGGCTCTCGTATAATTTTTTTGACGTTAAAAGATAAATATAGTAATTCTCATACTTACCTAGGTTATTTAGTTATTAAAGATAACATTCGTAAGACTACTATACCTTCTATTAATATTTTACATAATGCTGGTATTAATGTCATTATGATTACAGGGGATAATATTAATACGGCTACTTCCATAGCTAAAGAATCAGGAATAATTACTAATAAAAATGATTTAGCTCTAACCAGTAAAGAATTTAATAGTTTATCCGATGAAGAAATAAGTAATCTTTATAGTCAAATAAAAGTTATTGCTAGGGCTTTACCAAAAGATAAAAGTAGAATGGTAAAAATTCTACAGAATATGGATTTAGTCGTTGGAATGACTGGGGATGGGATAAATGATGCTGGTGCTTTGAAGGCTGCTGATGTTGGGTTTGCAATGGGTTCTGGTACGGAGGTGGCTAAAGAAGCCAGTGACATAGTAATTCTTGATGATAATATTAAATCTATTACAAAAGCTATTCTTTTTGGCCGCACTATTTTTAAAAGCATTCGTAAATTTATAATATTTCAATTAACAGTAAATATTTGTGCTATGCTAATGGCAATAATTGGCCCGATATTTGAGATAACTACCCCCGTTACGGTTATTCAAATGCTTTGGATAAATATGATAATGGATACTTTGGCTGGGATTGCTTTTGCTAGTGAACCACCACTTATAGAATACATGTTAGAAGTTCCAAAGACAAAAGAGATTCCTATAATTAATAGTTATATGTTTAAAGAAATTTTATTTACTGGTCTTTATACTTCTGTACTTGGTATCTTCTTTCTTAAATCTGATTTTGTTTATAATTTTATTCGCTATTCTAGTGATTATCGTTATCTTTATACCGCCTACTTTGCCTTCTTTATTTTTTCTGCCCTTTTTAATGCTTTAAATGCCCGTACTACGCGTTTAAATATCCTAGCTAATATAACAAAAAATAAACCCTTTATCTTCATCTTTACTGGTATTACCATTGTTCAGATTTATTTAATTTACTTTGGAGGCGACTTATTTAGAACTTATGGTTTAAATGGTAAAGAACTTATATTTGTGCTTCTTTTATCTTTAAGTGTTATACCCTTTGATTGGTTAAGAAAAATATTAATTTCTAAAGATAGTAAAAAATTATAATTGTAATTTTATAAATATTATGTTAGAGTACAACTTGCAGAGGTGAATTTATAATGAAACAAATCAAATTAGCAAGTTACGACACCTTAGAAAGTGCCGTATATACTTTATTAGCCGCTAAGGCTAGAGGCCAACATGTATGGTGTTATTTTAATGGACATAAACTTTATTCTGATAATGTAACCATGGACAGGGTTTATCTAGAAGTAACTGGTCGTACTAAAAAAGAGTTTGATCAACAATTATTAGAAAGCCGAGAACAATTTAAAAAGTCTATGCAAGAAGCAAAATTAGAAGAAGAACAAGAAGTCCAATTGGTTTTGGAAAGTAAGAAAAAATGTACCTTACCAATTACTCAGGAATTAGTTATTGCTGGCTTGAAATTTATTGCTGAAAATCAAACTATTTCCCAGGAAGAATTAACAGCAGGCCTTTTAGAATTAGGGTGCAATTTCACTCTTGAAGATATTAAAAATCAAGTTACAACGCCTGAAATTAATTTATTTGACGGAATGAGCCAAGGCGATCTGATTTGTGGGGCTATCGTAATTGCTAATGCTCGTAAAGATTTTCTTAGTCGAGCTTATGTCAGTGATAGATTTTTAAGTGTTGACGATAATACTTCTATTTATAACTATATTCGTATTGTTACTGGCGATAAGACCTATACCAAGGATAAAGTTGCTTCCATGAGTACTGAACATAAACTTAGTAAAAAATTATAATCATAAAAAAATATCTACTCCCTTTCGAATAGATATTTTTAAATTAATCAATATTACTTACTGGTTCACTAGATACCCAATAATAATTACCATCACTATTTAACTTATAAGTATGTTTAAAGCTCTTCATATACTTTAATATCTCATTAACTTCGATACTATAATTATCAGCTTCTTTAAAACTATAAGTAGTTACTTTATTAGTAATATCATCATCACTATAGAAATTATACTTTATATAATCATCTTGGCTATCTTCGGCAACTCCGATAATGAACTTATCATAAATATATAATTCATCCCCGTATTTTACCGCTTTTACTAAAGTATCTTTAGTAAGAACATCCGGACCACCATACCCGCAACTACTATCATAACTAAGGTAAGTACCATTACTTAATACTACTTGTCCACAAGTATCATCAGTTTTTAATGAAGTACTATTAACATAACTATATTTTTTAGGTAAATTACTACTTTCATTAAAGAACTTAATATTATTATTTTTAACTTCTTCTAAGTCATAATAACCAACTAAATCACCACTACTAGCATTTTTACCTTGCATACTAATACAATCATTATAAATAGAACTTAAACTAGCACTACCACTATTTTTTAACATTGCACATACTTCTTTATAATCTAAGTTAGAAAAACTTTTTCTGACTAATCCATTTAAATCAGCATTTAACTTTCTTTGATCACTTAAAGTACTATAAGTAACTTTGCTTGTGGTATGAAAATTAGTTTTTCTTCCCCATAAATTAGTTACAGTCTTATCATCTAGACTTAAATTCTCTTCCTTAGGGGTATTATCTGTATTATTGTCCTTAGATTCATTATTGTTATTTATATTATTATTCTTATTAGTATCATTAACTTGAGTATCATTTTTACTACTATTATATTTACCCTTAAATAATAAGTAACCACCAACAGTACCTAGACTAAATATAACAATAATTACGAAAATAATAATTGCTATCTTACTACTCTTTTTCATTACTCCTCTATCCTTTCCATAATAATAATATCACAATATTAATGAAATAGGTATTTACATTAACAGTCTCCAGATACTTACTTTTTTTTTTAATTAAAATATGCTATTCTATTATTAGAGATAAGGATAATTTATGAAGAAGAAAAAAGGATTTATGTTTGTTGAAACTATTATGGTTATGACCATACTTACAACTACTTTATTATCTATATATATCACATTTTCCAGAGTTTTATTAAATGAGAAAAGAAGGGCTATGTTTGATGATACTAGTTATCTTTATCGTACCTATTTAATTGAAGATTATCTAGCTTCCTTAGATATTAGTAAATACATAAAAAATACATTAGTAGATGCTAATCGTAAAATTGTTAAATTAAATGCTAAAGATGGTTCTTTGTATAATACAGCAGATTTAAGTGATGAGAATTCTCTTGAAAGAAGTAAAAAATTATTTAGCGAAAAAGTTTTACAAACTGAAAGCGGTCAGAATATTTTAAGTATTTCTAATATATATATAACCTATTATAATGTTAATGATTTAAAAGCTTGCATCAATAAAAGTGGACGTATGACATGTAACGGTAATGCCAGCATGGAAGATTTAAACAACATAAGCAATATTAATGCCTATCTTTATATAAGGTCATTATCTGGTACTGGTGATGGCTATAGATTAATTGTTGAATATCAAGATGATTATATTGACTATACAAAAAGTAAAAATCCACAAAATGATGGAACATGCTCTAATAACTTTGTTTTAAAAAATAATAAATGCTACCGCAAAGTACGAAAAAGTTACTTTAACAGTGTAAAATTATATACGGAGGATCTTAAATGAATAAAAAAGGTATGACTTTGATGGAAGTTTTAGTAAGTCTTGTCTTAATCTCAATAGTTATGATTTTTATAGTTAATTTACTTTCTGACTTAAAAAATGAAGGCATATTAAGTAATAAACGTAATGAAGATAGCCTAACTAGAGCTTCTCTTATAAATGTTATTGAAGCTGATTTAATTAATACTAATCCCTATTTAGTATCATTTATAAAAAACTGTGACCAAGTAAGTAATAAAAATACTAAAACCTGCTACCAATTTGTTTTTCAGAATACTCAAAATAATAGCACTCAATCCAAATATTTATACATAAATAGTAACTTTATTGCGTATGGACCTACAAATTCTATGGAAAAGTGGGAATTAAATTACGGAATTTATGATGTAGATAATATTTCTATTTCTTATATTGGTGGTAAATCTTCTTCTAACGCTCCATCCGTTCTAGCAATTCATATTCCTGTCATTGGAATTGATGCCTCTGCCAAAAATAAATTTGACATTGAATTAACCGCCTTAAGCTCGGTAGGACAATTTGGTTATAAAATTTGTAATGGTAATGCTTGTACTGAACAAGAAAATTAAATTTTAATAACTTCTATATCATTTTTATAATTTTTAATCAATTCTTTAACAAAAATTGAACTCTTTAATCTAGGAGCAAATAAATAAACATTATTTTTAGCTCGTGTCAGTGCAACATAAAATAGCCTTCTTTCTTCTTCTAAGAAGTCTTTTTTTGTATCTTTTCTAATATATTCTAATATCTTATTTTGTTCCATTTTAGAAGGAAAGCCTAAAGCATCATCCTTTAAGTTAATAATAATTATATCATCACATTCTAATCCTTTTGACCTGTGCATAGTCATATAATTAATATTCATTTTACTATCACCTTTTAAAATAATTCTTTTATCTTCTGTAATTTTTACTTTACTACTAATATAATTATTTATATCTTTATTATTTCTTCCTAAGACTAAAATATTACATTTATTATTTCTTTTTAAATATAAACACAATTTATAAAAATCAGCATCTTCTTTTTCATAATAAACAATTTTAATTGGTTTACGAATATGACTATTCGATTTCATTTCCTTTCTAATTTGTTTTTTATTTTGCATAATAAAATTGCCAGCCACATTTACTAATTCTTGACTATTACGATAAGTAGTTTGAATTTTTAAAATATGTCCATTCTTAAAATAGTTTTGAAAATTAATAAATAAACCAATATCACTTCCAGAGAATTTATATATTGATTGAAAATCATCCCCAACTGCCATAAAGTAACTATTATTATAATTAACTATTTTTTTAATTAAATTAAATCTAATATATGAACTATCTTGATATTCATCAATAATTATATATCTAAATTTTTTAATATAGGCACTTTCCTTAACTATCTTAGTGGCTTCTACTATCAAATCATCAAAGTCATATTCATTATTATCGGTTAAATACTGACTATACTTTATATAGATATTAAAAATAATTAAAATGTAATAACAATCAATTTTTTTTAATATTTTTTTACTTAGTTTATCTAACATATCTTTAAAATAGCTTATTTCATACCCATTACATTTATATAATTTTATAAATGTCGATACTACACTAATAAATTTATTTATTTCTTCTTTTTTATCATCTAATACTTTTAAATATTCATCAGTACTATGCCAATTTATTTTTAAAATAAATCTTAAATATTTTAATTGTTCTGGATATTCTATGATATCTATTCTTAAATATTCTTCTATACATAATTCTAATAAATCAGGACTTGCTATTTTAAAATCAATACCTTTATCTCTAAGGATATTAATAGCTAATTTATGAAAGGTATAAACGTTCATATTAATATTAAATTCTTTTATTAGTTTATTCTTAAGACTATCACTAGCATCTCTTGTATAAGAAATACATAATATTTCTTCAGGCTTAACTTTTTTTACATTAATAAGATACCAAATACGTCCTACTATGGTAAAAGTTTTTCCAGATCCAGCACCTGCTACTACTAGAAGTTCTTTATCATCAGCAGTAGCTATTTTAAATTGCTCTTTATCTAACGGATAACCACCTATTTTAATATCCATATAACCTTTCTAGTAAGTTTTATAAATCTAAATCGTTATGTATTTTATCATAAAACTATTAATTATGTATAAAAAAATACTAAGCCTCACTTAGTATCTTTGTTTTTATAATATTCATATAACTCTTTAAAACGGTTGTAATGTATAACTTCTCTTTGTCTTAAGAATAAAAGTGGTCCGATTAAATCTTCATCAGTTGCTAGGCTTAACATATTTTCATAGCCGGCTCTGGCCTTCTCTTCAGCTGCCATATCCTCGCATAAATCTACGATTGGGTCTCCAGTTGAAGCAAAGTAACTAGCTGTAAAAGGTACTCCTGAAGGATTTACAGGATAAACTCCCCTACCATGGTCCATATAATATTCAGCAAGGCCTGCTTGTTCTAACTCCGCTACAGTTGCTCCTTTAATTAATTGTCTAAACATTGTAGCAATCATCTCACAATGACCAAGTTCCTCCGTTGCTATCATGTTAAGTAATGCTTTCCCCTTCGCATCAGGCATTGAAAAACTTTGTGAAAAATATCTTAAAGCTGCAGCTAGTTCTCCAGCATAACCACCCAAACCAGCAATAATATATTTTGCCATTCTTAAATCTTTTTTCTTAATATTAACAGGATAAGCTAAATGTTTTTCATACTTATACATACTTAATACCTCCATCATTGTCCCAAGGCCAAGGATTCTTATAATAATCATAAGTATCAGTATAAGTACTAGTAAGTTCTAAAGGACGATACATTCTTTCATATCTATTTAAATACTCTTTATATTTATTAGTTTCTTCTCTAAATTTTTTATACATATCATAATCATTTGGATGTAAGTCTAAATATAAACTAATATCATTTAGAGCAAACTCACTTTCATTTATTTTTAGAAGAAGTGCTTCCTCTTCAGTTTCAGGAATAACTTCTCTAGCTTTATAATTTTTATAAGGCATATATTCATCTTTAAACATATTACCTCTAGCATAACCTATTTTACAATCAACTAACTTAGAACTGTTAATATCATCATTACTAGGTAATTTTCCAGTTACTAAAAAATCTATATCATCAAAAAACATAATTTTCCCCTCCTAAAAATAACCTATGTATTATAAATATATTTGTCTATGCTAAAACCCATTTTTAAAAGATAAATAATTATCAATAATATAAAGCAAACAAAGTATAAAAGTTAACTTATTAGGCATTCTTTCTATTATTTTATTCATCTTTTTTAAGAAAAATTTATTATATATTAAAGAACCTATTGCCCAACCAAAGGACACTAAGACATTAACATATTTACCCATACTTAAAGGCCAGGTCTCATAACTCCATTTATCACTGCCTAGCAAAAAATGGGATAAATGTCCACCGATAAACTCAACTATTGTTAAAATAATAAAACTTAAAATAAAGAAAACTAAGTTTCTAAACTTCTTATTCTCCTGTTTCTTTAATAACTTATCTAAAAACATAATAATAAGAAAGCCAAAAAAGTAAATTGGTGTAAAAGGTCCAAAAAGAATACCACTTGAATAATTACTTCTTATAAAAACATTACAACAAGTTTCAAATAAAAAACCTAAAATACTATAATATATATAATAATTAACCCATTTCATATTAGTATCTTAACCATTATTTTAATAATTATACTTTATTTAATATATTCAAATTAAATAGCTTCTAATTAAAAGTTTACTTTTAATAACATATGAGTTAATATTATACTAGAGGTGTGCTATGAATATTAAAAAGATTAGTAAATTTCTTAAAGAAGAAAGAGAAAATTCTAACTTAACTCAAGAAGAAGTTGCTACTAGAATAGGTGTTTCTAAAAGTCTTATTTATAAGTGGGAGTCAGGAAAAAGTTATCCTTCTATGGAATACTTACCCAAATTAAGTGAAACTTATGGAGTATCTATTAATGAAATAATTGCCGGAACTAGATTAAGTATCAATGAAAAAGAATCTACTGCTGATAAAAACTTATTAGAGCAATTAGAAAGAAATAAAGTAAGTAGACTTACTTGTCAAATAATCTTTATTGTATCCTTCTGTACTTTGATGGTTCTTTTAGAAATAGTTTGGTATATATCAGGCGCTAAGAGTAACTATATCTATTTCATATATGCTATTATGTTATTTTACGGTCTTTTAATAGAATTATGTTTAAATAAATTAAAATAATTTTTAGAAATTTAAATTTAACTTAGTATTAAGAACAATTTTAACTATTTCGAACTAAATATCCTATTTTCTTAAATCTAAAATTATGCTATACTTCTAATATAGAAAGTAGTTGATTAATATGGCTAAAAAGAAATTGCCAAGTATATATCAAAAATATACCATTCTTGTTGTTGGTATCTTAGGACTATTTATTATATCTTTCTTAACCTATACTTTTGTGAGTGATATTAATGAAAATAAAACAAATTCTTCTTATTTAGTAAAACATAAATTAGTTACTAAATCATACAATATAGCAGAAGATTTAAGTGAGTTAAAAAGTAATAAAGGAACTTACTTTGTTTATTTATCTTATACTGGGAGTAAAGAAATATATTCTTTAGAAAAAGATTTAAAAAGCTTAATTAAGCAGTATAAGTTAAAAGATAAGTTCTACTATGTTAATTTAGATAGTTTAAAAGATAATGCCAATAAAACAAGTGCAGTAAATGAATTATTAGGATTAACAGATGTTCAAGTTACTAAAGTACCTACTATTATTTATGTAACTAATGGCGAGATTAAAAAAGGAAATATTATTACGAGATTAGATGATAATTTGTTTGAAAAAGGAGATTTTCAACAGTTATTAGATATTAATGACCTATAAAGGGTCTTTTTTTTTATAAAAAATGTAAGTTTTGTTTGACTTTAAGAGGGACTTACTATATACTTTTAAATGGTACATTTTATTTATACAAAAATTATTAGATGTGGGAAGTCGAAATAACCAGTAGTATAATTGAAAGGGAAAAAATTATGAATACATTCATGCAAAAAAAAGAAACTGTAGACCGTAAATGGTATGTTATCGATGCAGAAGGACAAACATTAGGACGTCTTGCAACTAAGGTTGCTACTGTACTTAAGGGTAAACATAAACCAACATACACACCTCATGTTGATTGTGGTGATTATGTTATCGTTATTAATGCTAGTAAAGTTGTTTTAACTGGTAATAAATTAAACGATAAGATGTATTACAATCATAGTAGATATGCTGGTGGCTTAAGAGAAAGAAATGCCCAAGAAATGATTACTAAATATCCAGAAGAAATGGTTGAAAGAGCCGTTAAAGGTATGTTACCAAAAGGACCTTTAGGAAGACAAATGTATAGAAAATTATTTGTTTATGCTGGTTCTGAATATGAACAAGTTGCTCAAAAACCAGAAGTGTTAGAAGTTAAGTAGGAGGTAATATAGAATGACAGATAAAAAAGTATGGACTGGTACTGGTCGTAGAAAAAGATCTAGTGCTCAAGCAAGATTAACATTAGGTAAAGGTAAAATCGTTGTTAATGGTGTAGCTGTTGATGAATATATGCCTTATGCAACTCTAGTTATGGATATTAAACAACCACTTGTTGCTACTGATAATGAAGAAAAATTCGATATCGAAGTAACAGTTAAAGGTGGTGGCTTCTCAGGACAAGCTGGCGCTATTCGTCATGCTATTACAAGAGCCTTAATTGAATTTGATGCTAATGCTGATCAAACAAGAGAAGACTCATATCGTAAAGTTCTTAAAAAAGCTGGTTTCGTTACAAGAGATCCAAGAGTTAAAGAACGTAAGAAATACGGACTTAAAAAAGCACGTCGTGCTCCACAATTCTCTAAGAGATAATATATTAATAGTTTCATTCCTCATAGACTTAAGCGTTTATGAGGTTTTTTGCAACTTAGAATAGTCTTTAACTAACGTTTAAATATACAAATTTATAAAATATATTGAAATTAAAGTAGTTATGGTATACTATATCAATATTACTAATTAAGATGGTTAAACCAATAAGTGTAAAAAATAGTATTTTAAAAGGAAATAAAAAATATAATAAAAGAAAGTAGGCATTATATGTCAAGTAAATATTACAAAATAGTATTAGATGATTTATCTAATATAGAATATTATGGTACTAAAGCTAATGTCAATGCAGCGGCTCATCCACAGAATTTTCAAAGTTTAGAAATTTTATATAATATTAGATATCCAATGATTATGGCAAAATTAAAAGATTTAATATATCTAAATTACATAGCTCAAGAAAATAATGCGATTTCCCAAGAAGAAAGAAATGCTTATAATGTTCCTAGTTATTTACTAGTTGCAGATGCCTGGTCAGACGGTTATTTTCAGTATCAGGAATTATCGACTGGTATAACCATATTAATTCCATCAGAAATTTATGCCAAATCATATAGAATGCCTTTAAACTTAAGGAAAGAAATAACACCAGAAGAACTTATTGAATTATATAACGATGATTACATAGATAGAGTATGCAACTTATTTGGCATAATAATGGATAAAAAGGAAAAAGAACAAAAACTTCAATTGATAAAGCATACTCAATCTAAATAAAGAATACTAAATTACTTATTTATTTAAATATAATTCTAAGTAAAATAAATTAAACATAAATTTTAATATGAAAAAGTTTTTAATATTAAGTTTATGTTTTTTATTATCCTTAACGTGTGTAAGAGCATCCTTACCTTTAACTGGTAAAACTATAGTTTTAGACATTGGCCATGGTGGCGATGACCCTGGAACTAGTTATCAAAATGTTTTAGAAAAAGACCTCAATCTAGCTATAGGTTTAGAATTAGAAAAAGAATTATCTAAAAATGGTGCAAGTGTCATTTTAACCCGTGAAGGCGATTATGATTTAGCAAGTCCCAATGCTAATAGAAGGAAAAAAAGTGATTTTGATAACCGAATTGATTTAATTAATAATTCTAATGCCAATATTTATTTATCAATTCATATTAATTACTTAGAAAACACTTCTTATTATGGTGGTCAAATATTCTATTATGGCGAAAAAAATAAAAAATTAGCCGAAGAACTTCAATCTCAATTTAACAAAATAAGTTATCCTAGAAGTATTAAACCAATGCCTAATATTTATATGTATAGACGTTTAAAAATACCAGGAGTTCTTGTAGAATGTGGCTTTATTTCCAATAAAAAAGAAAGAGAAAAATTAATTACACCGTCTTACCAAAAAGAAATAGCTAAAAGCCTAACCAAAGGCCTAATCCTTTATTTCACTTAAACTTCACAAATTAATTACAAAAATACCACTTAATTTAGATATCATTTGACTGTCAGGTGTGATATAATTTAATAATAGGTGAATTGTATGGCGTCCAGACAAAAGACATTTAAAACTATAGATGAACAAATCGATATTCTAAAGGAAAAAGGTCTAGTAATAGACGATATAGATTATGCAAAAGACATCCTCCTACGTGAAAATTATTTCTTTCTTATGGGATATCGTCATCTGTTCATAAAAAGTGAAAGAGACCGAACATTTATTAATGGTACAAATTTTCGCGAACTTTATGCGATGTTTAATTTTGACAGACAAGTTCGCAATATTATTTTTAAAAATATTTTAATAGTCGAAAATAATGCTAAAAGTATTATGTCTTACCAGTTATCTAGAAAATACGGTATCAAAGAAAAACATTATTTAAATCCCAAAAACTTTAATACCGATGCTTCCAAACGAAAACAGGTTAATGACTTATTAAAGAAAATGCAACGTCAAATAAGAGTTAATGGGGGTCAGCATGCCGCAACTCAACACTACATGACTAATTATGGTTACGTTCCTTTATGGATTGTTGTTAAAGTTTTATCTTTTGGTATTATTTCCGAATTATTTAGTATTTTAAAGCCAGAAGACCAAAAAGCAATCGCCGATATTTATGATTTGTCACCAGAATGTTTATGTCAGTATTTTCCAATAATGTCTAACTATCGTAATTTGTGTGCTCATGAAGATATCTTATTTGACCACCGTTCCCAAAGGGTAATAGAAGATAATAAGTATCACTATTATTTAAATATTCCAAAAATGAACGGTGAATATATCTATGGAAAAGATGATTTATTTGCATTAATTATCATTTTAAGACAAATACTAAGAAATGAAGATTTTAGAATGTTAGTAAATGAAATATCTTATGAATTAGACATTTTAGAAGGAAAATTACAACATATTACTATTGATAAAGTAATGGATGCTATCGGTTTTCCAAAAAATTATAAAGAAATAGTAAGGATGGATATATAATGAATGAACAAAGAGTTGTTAATGCCAAAGTCGTAGGTAATAAGGGCAATATTTGGAATAAAATATTACTTGCTATCGTTTTAGTATGCGTTGGTGCTGCTGGAATGTATGCCGTTATGAAATTAAATCCCGGTACTACTGTTGTTAACAAGTTAGAAAAAGAAGTAACGGTTAATGAAAATGGGATTGCCGATGCGGTTGAAAAAGTTTATAACTCAGTAGTAGTTGTTGAAAATTATCGTAGTAATAAACTTCAAGCTACTGGGACTGGTTTTATCTTTAAAAAAGATGGTAATAAATATTATGTAATGACTAACTATCATGTTATTGAAAACTCATCTAAGGTAAAAATTGTTTTAACTGATGATACTAATACCGAAGTTGAAGTCGTTGGTGGTGATAAATATGCTGATATTGCTGTCTTATCATTTACTTCATCAAGTGATTTAACAGTTGCTGAAATTGGTTCAAGTACTGACGGTCGCGTTGGTGATACTACATTTGCAGTAGGTGCTCCTCTTGATAGCTCTACTTATTCTTGGACAGTAACAAGAGGTATTCTTTCTGGTAAAGACAGAATGGTTGCTGTTTCCACTACAAACAGTACTTCTAGTGATTACATTATGCGTGTTTTACAAACTGATGCCGCTATTAACAGTGGTAACTCTGGTGGACCTTTATGTAATAGTAATGGTCAAGTTATTGGTGTAACTAACATGAAATTAGTATCAAGCGGTGTTGAAGGAATGGGCTTTGCTATTCCAATCGAAGATGCTATGGACTTTGCCAATAAGATTATTAATGGCTATGATATAACTAGACCAAGACTTGGTATTAGTATGATAGAATTATCAGTTGCAGAAAGTTATTATCGCATTAATATTCCAGACAATGTTACAAGTGGTGTAGTTGTTTATGAAGTAGAAAGTGGCTCTTCTGCCGATGAGGCTGGCTTAAAATCACAAGATATTATCTTAGAATTTGATAATGTTAAAGTAACAAGTTCTGCTGAATTAAAATATGAATTATATCGTCACAATGTTGGTGATACTGTAACAATTAAAGTAAACCGTAATGGCTTTGAAAAAGACTTAAAAATAACTCTAAAAAAATAATTAACTATTAAATAAATAACTTTAAAATGATGTTTTAACTTAATGAATATCGTTTTAAAGTTTTTTTGCTATTTACAATATAGGTGTCAAATTTCAAAAAAATAATTGCTATAAGTAGAATGCTAATTAATTAATGTTATAATCAAAATAGGTGAGATAATGAATATTGATTTTGTAAACGAAAAACACCGTTTTAATGCCAGAAGTTCTGCTATTATTTACAATATGGATAAAACTAAGGTTTTATTGTTTAACGTAGGCGATGATAGAGATTTTTATATGTTACCTGGTGGTCGTATCATGCATTTTGAAAACAGTAAAGATGCCATTAAAAGAGAAATAAAAGAAGAATTAGGTTGGCTACTAGAATATGATTTTTGCTGTATTCAAGAAAATTTTTTAGAATCTAAAGGTAAAAAGATAACTCAATATAATTTTTGTTATAAGGCTATATATGATGGAAAGATATCAAATGAACCAATAAAATGTCATGATAATGAATATCAATCATTTAAATGGGTATCTTTAAAAGAACTAGATAATTATAAAATATTACCAAAATCTAATAAAGATTTAATTTTAGAAAATACTAATTTATTTCATATAATTGAAAGGACTTAATAATGGAAAAATATGTAAAAGTAATGTTTGACAATAAAGGTGCTAACTATGAATATAAAATAGGTGAAGTAAATATTGCTAATAATTGGAATCCTAAAGCTACTAGTGGTAAAGACTTTGGAGGTTTTAATTATGCAACTGAAGATTGTATTTTAAGGTGGCTTCATCGTGGCAATATAATTTATGACGTCGAAGTACCAAAGAATGCCGAAAATATCAAAATTGAAGGAGCTACAACTATTTATCGAACTAATAAAATTATCGTCAAAAATCCTAGAAAAGTAACAGATGATATGGCCTATGAATTTTATAAAAAAGCCAATATTCCGGAAAAATCTTATGCTAAGGCTTTATGTGCAGTAACACTTATGGGGTATGAAAAAACAGCTAATGCAATTTTAAAGGATAAAGTAAATCCTGAAAATGTTGATTATTACTTAGAAGAATGGAATGATTTCTTTAATTATGGTGGTGGCGGTAAAAGAAATACTAATGCTCCATTAATTATTGATATTCATAATAAATTAAAGGCAATAAAAAATGAATAATGTAAATAGATATATTACTAAGCTAGATTCCTACAATTTTTCTGATGATGTCAAAAAAATCTTTGAAGAACAAATAAGATCATTTCATAATCACAAAATACATACCCAATTGCCAAAATATAACGTTGGCGAAGAAGTTAAACTAACTAATTTAAATTTGATTCATGGTTCAAGAGCAAATTTAGAGGAGTTAGCACAGATTTCTAAATCAGGTTTAATAGCTAGTGAATTTTATAATGACAGTAAAACAATAAAAAAGAAACCATTTGTTGTTGAACTATGGCAGGTTAATGAAAATATTAGCTTAAAAAATTGGCTAAATAAATATACTGGTTTAACGGTAGAGTTTTATGATAAGTCTGGCTTAATTTATAAGAGAATAATAACTCCCATAGACAGTCTAAAAAGTATAATAAAAAAAGAAAGAGGCTATAGAAATTATATAATATATCAAAATCAAGAGCAAAGGTTTTTGCCAAATGAGCTTAATAATAATGAATGCTCTGTTTCGCTTATAGTAAAATATTCTAATGATGATTTGTTAATAAAAAATGATATTTTTAATACTCGTTTTTCTAAAGAAATTAGTAGAAAAATATTACCTAGTTGGTATTTTGAAAAGTATATTGTTAATAGAGATTTTGATAATAATGAAACAGGTCGTGAGAAAGCAATACTTTTTGGTGTTCCTACATCAATGATTGAAGGAATTATTGTATCTGATAAATTGAAAGAAAATAAAGAATATTTAAAAATTTCCGAATTATTTCCAAATTGTTATATTTGTGACCGTAATGGTTTGGTTTTAATATCATAATTTAATTAAAAAAGGGAAAAAAATGAAAAAAGAAGATTTTATAGAAAAGACTAAAGAAAAGTTAAGTGGTAACTCAAAACAAATTGTTTTAGACCAAATTGATAGATTTTATAAAGCAAATAATATTACAAGTCCTAAAAATACTTATAAAGTTGGTGATAATGTATTCTTGAAAAAGGGAACTCTTTTACATGGAACATATAAAAATTTAGAAGGACTTACTGAAATTGTAAAAAACGGTTTAATATCTAGTTGGTTTATTGACGGTAGACTATCAAAATATCCTAGTTCGGTTGGTGTATGGAACTTACAAAAAGATTATTATTTAAAAGACTATATTAATTTCTATTCTGGTGGAACAATTATGTATTGTGGGGTATTTGATAAATTAGCTAATAAAGAAGTTAGTAAAACTGCTGTAATTCCTTATGATAAGATATCTAATATTAATGAAATATCCCAAAAATATGATTGTCATATGTGGTTAATGGAACAAACTAAAGAAGCTAGATTTATGCCAAGTTTAAATCAGGATAAAGTTCAAATAGGTATTATATTTAATGCTGATTTAGTTAAAGAAAGTAACCTACTAATAGGAGATATTTTAGATAAAGATATTTTTGATGATAATATAGTTAAAGATTTTGTTAATCCGAACTATTATGAAAAATTTATCAAGGATAGAGCTAAAAAAGATGATTTCTTTACTAACAGAGAAAGTGCCGTACTCTTTGGTATACCTAGTAGCTTAATTGAAGGTATTTTAGTTGGAAGAACATATGAAAAAGACCAAAATGTTTTAAATGAGATAAAAAGATTATTACCTAATTGTTATATTTGTAATCTTAATGGTAAAGTAATAGAAAATTAATAGAGGTGGGAATACTGTGAAAATAACTTTTTTAGGAACCACTGCCCTAGGCTATCCTCTTGTTTTTGCAACTACCAAAATTGTCAGAATGCTAGAAAATATGGCTATGAAAAATCATCTTAAGTTAGAAACATTTGCTCATCAAAAATATTTAGAAATTATGAGTAATCGTGTTAATCAATATGAACATGCCGATTTGGCTTTATTAGAGTTAAAAGAATACAAATTAGATTGTGTTATTATAGACCACACATTTGGCAATGTTGATTATTCATTTTCTCATTTAAATACTAAATTTTTTATAAAACAATTATCTAAGATAAAAAAATTAAATATAATAAATGAGACATTCAAAATTTATGGCACCAATATTTCACATGACGGTATGCCATATCATGAACTTGCTTAAAAATATTCTATTATTAATGGTTGTCAAATTGCTTATGATGGTTTAAAATTATAGTTATAAAGGAAAATAAAATTAATATGGAAATACTTGATTTGTATGACAATAATTTCAATAAATTAGATAAAACAATAATCCGCCGAGTTGATGAAATACCTAATAATACTAATATAATGTTATCTTATGCTATCATTAAAAATGATAATAAATATTTACTTGAACAAACAACTGCTAGAAACGAGTATAAATGGTGTTTTGCTGGTGGACATTTACAACATAATGAAAATGCCCTAAATGCTTTAAAAAGAGAACTAGAAGAAGAATTAAACTTAATTAATATAAATCCAACTAAAATAGAAACAATTAAATATCCTGCTAAAAATTTTATCTTCAATATTTACTTAATCACTGACCAAATAGATATAGATAAATTAAAATATCAGATAGAAGAAGTTAACAATATAAAATGGTTTACCAAAGACGAATTAACAAAATTATGTGATGCTAACTGTGTTTTAGAACCTCATAAGTTTATAATTAAAAAATTTATATGTAACGATAATATCTAATCTAATTATATAAAAAAGATAATAGATACAAAATAGTAAAACAACTACTTAAAGTATTATTATCTTTTTTTACTTACTTATTTATACAAAACATCTAAATCCACAAAACCATTAATACCGTCAACTAACCCCTTATCACTAAATTGCCATAACTTAAAATCTTTATCATAATTAGTCATACTAGTATAATGAGCAAGCCAAATTTTTCTATTACTAGTAGACCAAACATTGTTTAAATAAAACTTACTACCATATAACATAGTATCATAACCTTTATTTTTTAAAATACTATTAAAATTATCATACATATTATTTAAATCATAAAAACTTACTTGATAATCTTGAAAATTATTCCAATTTTCCCAGTCAAAAGTAACTCCTAATTCTAACTCTTCACCGTGCAAGTTATCACTTATAAACTTAGCTTGTTCTTCTATTTCTTCTAAAGTATTTGCATATGTATAAAAGTATACTCCTACTTTTAAACCTTGATTTTTAGCACCTTCTAAATTAGCTTGAAAATATTTATCTAAGACCAATTCCATATTAACAGTATAACCAAAACCTAATCTGATAATGGCAAACTCTACACCAGCATTTTTAACTTTTTCCCAATCAATTTCTCCTTGAAAACTAGAAACATCAATACCTAACATAGTATTATCATTTTTGTATTTCTCGACTGCTTCACTAAAATTTATACCTGTTGGCATACTATTGTTATTAGAACTACTTGCAAATTCTTTAATAACATGTAAAGTAAAATCTTTATTAGTTTCGTTACCACTTTCATCTCTAACAACCATATTAAGTTTATAAGCACCAACTGTATCTTTATCATAATCACCATTTATTATACAAGCAACATTACGGTCATAATTATCCCCATAAAAAGCACTATCACAAAGATTAAAATCAGTATCAACAAGTTTATAAATATTATTACTCATACTAAGAAATGGTGGTGTATCATCATAAACATTAATACTAACATTTACCTTACCCTTATGCTTTTTATAATCTTGATAATTGATTTCAACGGAATTTTCTCCGATTTTACTTAAGAATATCTCTTTATCATCACTAATAAAACCGTCATTTATATTTACTAAATCACTTAATTTAATACTAGTATAAACTTTAAAATTTAAATTATCTTTGATATCAACCAAAGCTTGCATTTTACCACAACCACATAATAAAAATATTATTAGAAAATTAATTATTACTACTTGTACTGCTTTTTTCATTATAACCTCGTACTTTCTATACCTTATTTATAGCACATTACTAGCTAAATACAAAGAATAACTTGAAAAATATTAAAAAAATATAAAGATGATATAATCTATATCTATAAAACATAATAAGTCTTAATAGTATTTTTATTATATATAGGTTATTAAGCTATTCATATTTATATAAAAATCATCTTTTAAATCAATTTTAAAATTAATGTAGAAATTTAACATATTAAAATATTTTGCATTACGAAAACTCTTGTGTTATTATATAGATATAAGAATATAAAGAGGTTATATATGCAAAGTACTAATAATCCTTATAATAAACCAATGTTAATGGCTGGTATTTTAACTATAGTCCTAGGAATTATTCTAGGTGTAATAACAATTATAATCAATTTAAATAAGTATGTTAATAATATTAATCGATATACAGAAGAAAACAAATATACTATCGAAGCTAAAATTACAGAAAATGATAATAATTACAATTCGTATGTTGATGAAATAAAAAGTTTAAATGAAGATAAGTTGTTATATCAAAAAGAGTTAGCAACCTTTTCTAAAAATGATTATATTTCTAAAGAATATAAAGAAATAGAACAAAAAATAACCAATATAAATGCTAAATTAGAAGAACTAGAGCAATTAAAATATTCTTCTCTTACAGAAAAAAATAAACTTCGTAAAGAGTATAATGAGGTCCTAGAAGTTTTAGCCGAAAAAGAAAGTACTAAATCTTTAGTAAAATGTTATCTAGTTGGCTTTGCTATAATCATTGTTACAATTAATGCTGGAGCTTATTTTATTCATTTAGCTTTTAAACCAGATGTTGATGATGTTATTTTAAAAAATCAAATTAAAATAGATAAAGAGTACGAGGAAAAGTTATTACAACTTCAAAAAAATACTCTTGATAAGAAAAAAGAAAGTATTGTAGAGAATAAAATTCCTGCAAGTCAATCAGAAGTCAAACAAAATACTTCAAACAAATCTAATAACAAACAATCTACTAAGAAGAAAAATTATAATAATTCTAATAGAACTTATAATCGTAATAATAATTTTAAAAAGAATAATAATCCTAAAGTTAATACTTTAGATAAAAAAGATACTACTAAGTAAGTCACTTGGTAGTATTTTTAAGTCTATAAAGCTAATAAAATTATTTAAAATTCATCCATATAAAACATAGATATTTTAGCTAAAAATCATTAATAAATCTTTTAAATCTTGTAATTAATGCTCTTACTAGTTAAAAGTTCCTTGACCATGCCTTTTATAAATTCGCCAATATCATCTAGCGAACATTTTAAATCACCCATGAAATAACGGACGAATAAGTTAACACAGCCATAAGTAAAGAAAGTAACTATTAAATCGCTATAATTAGTTTCAACAAACATATTAAAATCTATTAATCTTTTATTAATCATATTACTTAATTTTTCAATAAATAACAATGGTTCTCTACTTCTTAGAAGTGTTCTATACATATCTTCATTATCTTTTAAGTTCTTAATAACTCTGTCAATATACTTATCTAAATCATTAATACTTCTAATATCTTTATCGTATATAGAGATAAGTTCTAAAGTTTCATCTTGTAAGTCTTTGGCTACATCATAGATAGAATCATAATGGGTATAAAAAGTTGAACGAGTAATATCAGCAAGTTTAACTAACTCTGTAACTGTCATATTAGACAATTCATTCTTTTCTTTTAATAGCTCAGCAAATGCTTCTCTAATTTTTTGTCTTGTTTTTATCGAAGACCTATTTTTATTCTTGACTTTCATTTAAACCACCTTTAAACTAGATAAATTATATCAAAAAGTAAAACAATTTGCAAACACTTGTCAAAATTTAGACACTATCCATAAAAGTGTGCTTTATAAAATGCGACTGTTTGCATATAATTTGTTGTGCGTCCCAGAAATATGGGGTTAAAAGGGAGGAAAAATTATGCGAAAAGTTACTGATTTCATTATTGAAAAAAGAAATTATGTATTAACTATTTTTATAATTCTATCAGTAGTTTCTTTATATCTTTCAACTAAAGTAAATATCAATTATGATTTAACAGAGTACCTACCAAGTACATCTGAAACCAGAATTGGTATGGACATTATGAACGATGAGTTTCCAGAATTAGATACAAGTGCGTTAAATGTCATGTTTAAAGACTTAAACAGTGAAGATAAAAACAAAATTAAGGAAGAATTAGAAAAAATAGAGGGTGTATCTTCTGTTTCTTATGATGATACTGATAAGTATAATAAAGATGAATATACACTTTATGAAATTACAGTCGATGGTGCAGACGACTCTAAAAACGCCGCCAATGTTTACAATAGTGTAAAAGACAATTACAAAGATTATGAAGTTTATACTTCAGGAGCTGTTGCTACTCGCAATGCCCCTGTCCTTAATATTGCGGTAATTGCCCTTGCTATTTTCTGTGCAATGATTATCTTAATCATTATGTGTGATAGCTATGTCGAACCATTCTTATTCTTATTTGTTATTGGTCTTGCTGTTTTCTTAAACAAGGGTACTAATATCATTTTTAGTAGTGTTTCTAACATTACTACATCCATTTGTGCAATCTTACAAATGGCTTTATCAATGGATTATTCTATCATGTTAATGAATAGATATACCCAAGAAAAAGAGCATACAAAAGATAAAGAAGAAGCTATGAAAAACGCTTTGTACCATTCATTTGGTTCTATTTCTAGTAGTTCTATTACTACTATTGTCGGATTACTTGCTTTAGTATTTATGAGCTTTACTATCGGTCGTGATTTGGGTATTGTTCTTGCTAAGGGTGTAATCTTCAGTTTAGTAAGTATTTTCTTAGCCCTACCAGCTTTGATTTTAATGTTTGATAATTTAATCCAAAAAACACAAAAGAAACATTTTACTATGAAGTTAGACTGGTTAGGAAACTTTAGCTTTGGTATTCGTCATATTGCTATTTTCTTATTTATTGCTATTTTTGCTTTAAGTTATTTCTTAAAAGGCAACCTACAATATGAATTTACTTCTAAAGAACAAGATGATATCGCTAAAGTCTTTAAAGAAAATAACCAAATTGCTCTTATTTATCCAAGCAGCCAAGAAGACTTTGTCGGTGCTTATTGTCGTTCTTTAGAAGGAACTCTAAAAATCGACCAAATCTTATGTTATGGTAATACTATCAATGAACAATTAAAATATGATGAATTAAAAGATAAATTTAGTGATTTAGGTCAAGATGTTGATATTGATGATTATGTTCTTAAATTAATTTATTTCAATTACTATAATAAGCAAGAAACAACTATGACTTTTAACGATTTAGTTACTTTTATAGAAAATAAAGCATATCCTAATGCTGAACTTTCTAAAGAAATAACACCAGAATTAAGAGAAAATATTAATAAACTTAAAAACTTTACTAGTATAAGTGCTCTAAATAAAAAGAGAACTGCTAGTGAAATTGCAAGTATCTTAGGAGTATCAAAAGACCAAGTAGACCAATTATTTATTCTTTATAATGCAACTAATCCAAGTATAAAAATTACTTTGCCAGACCTTGCTAATTTTATAAATAATTATGTCTTAAAAAATGATACTTATAAGGCTTATATTTCAAATGACCAAAAAGTATTATTAAATCAAGCTAAACCATTCTTAAGTAAAAATAATATTACTACAAAGAAAAATTCTAACGAAATTGCAAGTATGTTTGAACTATCTAAAGACGATGTAGATAAGTTGTTTATGTATTATGAATCATTACAACCAATAACTGAAAAATCAACTATTAATGAATTTGTTAATTTCACTTTAGATAAAGTTTATACTAATCCAGAATATAAAGGTCTATTTACAGATGATACCCTAGCTTCTTTAAAACTATTAAAAGTTTTAAGTAACAAAGAGATTATCAATACTAAAATGGATGCTGAAGGCTTAGCTAAAATCCTTGACTTATCTAAAGATGATATTGACTCAATCTTAGATTTAAAAAATGTTACTATTAACGGTTATACTCCTGCTCAAATTAAAGAATTAATTACTAAATATAAAGAATTGATTGAAGAAAAAACTGGTATTGATGTAGATGAAGTCCTTGCTAAATTAGAAGATTACATCCAAAATCATGAAATAACTGAGGAAGAACTAATGACTATTAAAGAAATTGCTACAGCCTTAGGTATTCCAGAAGAAAAAGTAGATGAAATAATTACTATTATTAAAAATAAAGAAATTTATGTAACACCTTATGAATTCGTTAATTTAATTCTAGAAAATAAGGATAATGCTATTCTAAGTAAAATCTTAGATGAAAATACTATTCAAACTTTAACACTTGCTAAGAACATCATGATGGCTACTAATAATGATACAAAATTTAGTTATACTGAACTTTCTAAATTAATTGGTGTTGATGAGTCCATGGTTAAACAAATTTATACACTATATCATGTTATGAATGCTAAAACTTCAATTACACCAATGGAATTTGCTAAATTCTTACTTGAACATCAAAATGATGAAATGTTACAAGGCTCCCTTGATAAAGACTCTCTAACTAAATTAAATCTTGTAAATACAGTAATGAACTCAGTTTATAACGATACTAAATATAACTATACTGATATGGCTAACTTAATTGGTACTTCAAAAGCTGATTTAAAACTATTATATTCATTATATGAAGTACAAAATGGTAAAAATGTTACATTGTCATTAGATACCTTTGTTAATTACTTACTAAATAATGTTGTAAATGATAGTAAGTATTCCCCTATGTTTACTGATGATATGAAAACTCAGTTAACTACTGTCCGTGCTATTATGGAATCAGTTAAGAAGAATACTAAATTTAATCTAACAGAGATGCTAGCACTTATTAATCCCCTAGCAGATAATATTGATGAAAATACTATGGATTTATTATTTATCTACTATGGTAGTGAAAATAATTACAATGAAAATTGGACTTTAACAGTTGAAGAATTTGTTCGTTATATTAATGATGATATCCTAACTGATACTCGTTTTGATGACTTTATTGATAATGATATGCGTACTAAGATTACCGATGCTAAAACTACTATTAGTGATGCTAAAAAATTATTAGTAGGAAAAGATTATAACCGTGCTATCTTTAATACTACATTAGATGCCGAAGGCGATGAAACTTATAGCTTTATTAGTTCTGTTAAAGACAAAATGAACGGTAAAAATGCCTATGTAATCGGTGATTCACCAATGGCTCTTGAAATGAGTGAGTCATTTGATGGCGAAATGAATTTAATAACTGTCTTAACTATGATTTTCATCTTCGTTGTCGTAGCATTTACATTTAAATCAATTTTAATTCCAATTATCTTAGTATTATTAATTCAATGTGCTGTATATATTACTATGGATACTTTAACATTTGCAGGTGGTTCTGTATACTTTATTGCCTTATTAATTGTTCAAAGTATCTTAATGGGAGCAACAATCGACTATGCTATCCTTTATACATCATATTATTTAGAATCAAGAAAACTTATGGATATTAAAGAAGCTTTAATTAACTCTTATAATAAATCAATCCACACAATTTTAACTAGTGCTTCAATTTTAATTATTGTTACTTTAATAGTAGGTCGATTTGCATCTCATATTGCCTCTATGATATGTAAGACAATTTCTATTGGTACTTTCTGTTCAATGTTACTAATGCTTATTATCTTACCAAGTATGCTTGCGTGTGCTGATAAATTAATAATTAAAAATAAGAAAGCTAATTAATTTATAAAATTAAAATTGATATTTAAAAATAGATAAAAGCTCTAAAATCTAAACTTAGGACTTTTTCTTTTTGACAAATTGATGTATAATCAGAAGTCCTTGCCCAAAGTTTTAGAAAATAAAAGAAAAAATATAGTATAATTAAGACAAGAATAATGATAAGAATAGGTGATTTAATGGAAACAATAGGTATAATCTTTGCAATGAACGAAGAGCTTTCAGCATTAAAAAAATACTTTATGATAGATAAAATAAGTAAAATATATGAACTTACATTTTATGAAGTAAATTTAACTGGAAAAAGGATAATACTAGTAGAAAGTGGTGTTGGTAAAGTAAATGCTGGAAGAACAACTCAAATACTAATTGATAATTATAAACCAGATGCAATCTATAATATCGGTGTTGCCGGTGGTATTGATAAATCCCTAGAAGTAGGCGATGTTATTATATCAACAGCACTAGTACAACATGATTTTGATATAACAGCCTTTGATCATAAAAAAGGTTATATTCCAAATATTGGCGATACTATACCTGTGGATAGAGCTCTAGTTATGAACAGCATTGAAGTTTTAGAGAAAAAAAGATTACCTTATAAACTAGGATGTATTGCTTCTGGCGATATTTTCTGTACCGATACTAATATGGCAAATAAAATTAATCAAAAATTTAAAGCTTTAGGTGTCGAAATGGAAGGTGCCGCCATTGGCCAAGTATGCTTTTTATGTCAAGTACCATGCCTAGTATTAAGAAGTATATCTGATTGCCCAAATAACCATAATCGTATTACCTATGATGAATTTTTACCTAAAGCTTGTGAAAATATAGCTAAAATTATGTATGAAATATTAACTTTTAAAGATTAAATAATAAAGAATAAAAAGGGAGAATACAAATGATTAAATTATTAATAAAATCGATTGAGCCGTATGCCTATATCTTAAGTAGTGAAGATAAAGAATATCGCTTACATCTTGAATTTTTAGGACTAGAAAAGAAACCAGAAGTTGGTGATTATATTTATTTGCCAGAAAATATTGTAAATGAACAAAATAATTACACTTTCGGACTTATCGGTGGTATCTATGCTAAAAAGAAAGATATTAAAGACGATATTATAAAAGTAGTAGGTAATGATTATGAATATTACTTACAAAGATATTATGGATAGGTGGTATTTTAAATGAATAATGAATTAAAACAAATCAAAAAAATATATGGCGAAGATACTATGCATCTTTGTCGCAACTTGTTTCCTTCTATCTTAGAACATGAAGGCTTACTATTAAGTATTTTAAAAGAACACTTTGCCCCAACTAAATTTTTAGCTCAAGAAATTATATCTCAACATCAAGAAGAAAATTTTAAAAACTTTATTTTTGGCTTTATTGATGTTGAAAATGATATTATTACCACTAATAAAACACCTTATGAATTAATGAAACTAGCTGGTTATACTTTATATGAATGTCATACAGAAGAAGAAATTCAGTCTTTTAAAAAATATTATGCTCCAGACGAAGCTTTATGTACATTTAAAGGAAATCGTCTTGATACATGTATAGTTTTCTTTGCAGTTAAAGATAATGTCGACGAAATAAAAAGAGAAAATTTTACTAAACCCCGTAGGGAAGATGAATATGGCACTAGTGTTATAAGCATTCAATTTTCACGTGATAGTGTTAATACTTTATCAATCAAAAACAGGTATAATCATCGTGTTAATAATCCTGATAATACTTTCTATAATAATTTAGATAATATTATTCCGGGACTTACTCACAGTTTCAATCAATATTACGGATTAGATATCAATTCTAATATTAGCACTAAACTTAAATTAGAGAATTTTATTCTTGGTAGTGATAAAAAGTATCATCATTATAATATCGAAAATCAAAATATTTATTTCTGTGAAAATAATTGTTTAATAGTAAATGGTAAAATAGATGATACATATACCAAAGAACCAGAACGTTATATTTTTTTAGATACTTATGTTCTAGATTTAAAAGATAAAAAATTGATAAACTTGCTTCCTAGATTTGCAAATGAATTCGATCACATTTTGAACGATTTAAAAAGCATAGATGTCTTTAAAATCAAAGATAAAAAACGTAAGATAACCATTGTTTATAATGATGATACTAGTTTGGAATTAGTAGTAGATGCATCAGGAAACGTCATAAGTTATTCTGATAAATATTCTACTTATATTGGTAACAATTTTATGCGTACAAATTACGGACTTAGAACTATTGATATACCAAACGTTAGAAGTATTGGTGATAACTTTTTAATTTTAAATTCTAAATTACAAAGTATTAATTTTCAAGAAGTAGAAGTGATTGGCAATTCATTTTGTGCAAATGCTAAAGAAATAAGTTCAGTAAATGCTCCAAAGCTAGTAAGAGTTGGCAATAATTTCTTAAATGCTAGTGAAAATTTATTAACTCTCGAGTTACCTAGTTTAGAAAGTGTTGGCAATTCCTTCATGAGTGGCTCTGATAATTTAGTTACTTTAATTGTGCCAAAACTTCGTGAAGTTGAAGAATTTTTTTTAATGAATAATACAACTTTACAAAATGCCTCATTTCCAAACTTAATACTAAATGATGGTGGCAATTCTATGAAATACTATGGTTTTCTTCGAGATAATAGAGTATTAAAAAGCTTTTATGTGCCGAAATGTAGTGAAGAAGAATTAAAAAAATTCTTTTTAAGAAACCCTTGGCTTACAAAAGTTTATTTAAAAACTGTTAGAGAAACCATTAATAATGCTAAAAATAGTACTGATGAAATAAATAATACAACTAATCATATTAGATAAAAAAGATAAGAAATACTTAAATAAAGTTAATTTATAATTTAAGTTGCTCTTATTTTTTTTACTTTTAATATAATTATCTTTTAAAATTTATTATTTTCTTTTTTTATAATTTGATACATCTCATCAATAAAAGAACTCCTTAAAGAAGCATCTTGATTAACTAATAAGTAAACGTGATTTTTAGTTCTTGTTAAACCAACATAGAAAACTCTTCGTTCCTCAGCATAAACAAATTTTTCTTCATCATCCTTTGGCTTAAACAAGTCTTTTAACCAAAAATCACTTTTGCTACTAATAGGAAAATCTCTATCTAATTCTTTTATCTAACTCTTCAGTAACTCTTTTAGTATAACTCATGACGCATATTTCTTTTGGGGTTAAATAGAAATTATTAAAGGTAAATATTATTTATACTTAAAACAATGACATTTTTTTCTTTTAAACATACAATATTTTAGGTGATAAATATGTCTAAAAAGATAGTAATCGATAGCGGACACGGTGGTGAAGATGGTGGCGCTAGTGGCAATGGTATTATTGAAAAAGACTTAACTTTAAAAATTTCTAAGTATATGAAACAGCGATTTGATGAGTTAGGAATACCTAACCAAATGACTAGAACTGAAGATGTAACTTTAAATCCAACCGATAGAGTTAAAAAAGTCTTAAGTTTTTATGGCGACGGTAAAGATGTCATTGTCTTATCAAATCACATTAATGCTGGCGGTGCGAAAGGTAAGAATGTAGGCAAAGTGTAATAGTGTCTTGTATGCCTTTAAATCGAGGGACTTAAAATAATAATATCGCTGCCATAACGTAAAGAAATGCACAAGTATTGTGCATTTCTTTAATATACATGATCTTTTGGAGGACAAGAATCATTTCCGTAAGAATCTTTATCTTGAATTTTTCCATTTAATCCGTGGATTATTAATTCAGATTTTTGATTTTTGGCTATGTTTCTGCCATAATTTATTGCATCTATCTTTGTAGGCAATATTTTAGTTGGCTTTAAATTTCCTTCTCCAATAACTCTCCAACCACCATTAGGATTATGAGTTATATGTTGATTTATATGCATAATTACTAAATCCTTTCTGCTAAAAAACTAAAACACTTTATACTTTAGAAAGAATATGATATAATTAGTCTTGGAGAGAGAAATAGTTATATCATTTAGCTATTTTCTTTTTTTGTCTAATTCTTTTAGACAATTTAATTTTAACATTAGTAAAAATGTATGTCAATAAAAAAAGTAAAAAAGTTTGCAAAAAGTATTTACTTTGTCCCAAAAAGTGATATACTATTATTAGGTGATAAAATGAAAAAAATAGATGTAATAAATTTAATTAAATATTATTCTGAAAAAAATGATTATGCCTTTAGAAATGAAGCATATAAGATAGCAAATGATTTTGATATTTCTGGAGATACTCAGTTAGCTGAATACATTATGGCTTTACTCTCTGATGCAAATACATTTGTGCCACAATCATATGATTATTCTTCGTCTTTTTTTGAAAAAGTGGAAATAATTAATTCACCATTACCACTACCTGATAAAATAAAAAATGATGTTGTTGGAATTGTTAATGCTATTGGCCATAATGTTGGAGTTAATAAATTTTTATTTGAAGGCTTACCTGGAACAGGTAAAACTGAGACAGTTAAACAAATTGCTAGAATTTTAAGTAGAGATTTATATATGGCAAAATTTGATTCAATAATTGATAGTAAGCTTGGACAAACATCGAAAAATATATCTGCTGCATTTGATGAAATTAATAAATTACCACATCCAGAAAGTGCTGTGATATTATTTGATGAAATAGATGCTCTGGCAATGGACAGATTAAATAATAATGATCTTAGAGAAATGGGCAGAGCTACATCAACTTTATTAAAAGAATTAGATAAGCTACATGATAACATTGTATTAATTGCAACAACAAATTTATATAAATCATTTGACAAAGCTTTAATCAGACGATTTGATTCGATAATCAATTTCAATAGATATACTAAGGAAGATTTAATTGAAGTAGCAGAATCAATATTAAATGAATACATAGATAAATTTGATAATGTTGCTAAAGATCTAAGATTATACAGAAAAATAATATCACTTATGGATCCCTTGATATATCCTGGAGATTTAAAAAATATTATAAAAACATCTCTCGCATTCAGCAATATGAATAATCAATATGATTATTTGATAAGGCTGTATGAAAATATAACATCAACAAAGATTAATGGAAATATAAAAAAATTACAGGAACAAGGCTTTACGATTAGGGAAATAGAACATTTAACTGGTATATCAAAAAGCCAAGTTTCTAGGGGGTTAAATAATGAATAATCTTATTAGACTAAAAGGTCCATTAAATGAAAAGAAAAATTTAAGCACTCCTGGTCAATCAACATTTTCAGCTAATCGTGGAACCAGCGTTGAAAAATTAATATCATTAAAAGAGGACTTGCAACAATTATATATTAGATGGAGAGATGATAAAATATTGGAAGGTGCACTTGTCAGCGTTTTTTACGATAGAATTGTTCCAAAAAGTAAAAGAATAAAAACTTTGCTATCAAAAGGATCTGAATTATCAAATAATTCAATAAGAGGTGCTAAATTTTCTGAGAATGGTGAAAAACATATTATTACGCATTTTGTGAGTTTAGACACTATTAAAAACAATATTGAAAAATTAAATACTGCAATTTATATAATGAATAAATGCTTTGATAATTATATTGATAACGAAAAACTAAAGACAATTAATGACCATAAAAGTATTATTGAAAAGAATAACATGTCAAAGTCTACTTTCATAAATATTGTGACTGATGCATGCAATGTGGAAAAATTTGGAATATTAGATGATGCTAAAAATCTTACTCTCGATACTATAATTAATTTATATGAAGTAGGTATGCCAGTTGAAAATTTAATGAATAAAATAGGCATTACAAAAAATGATTATACAAAAATTGATAATAATGTTATAAAATTTAAAAATATAAAGTCATTAAATATTTTTACTAATAATGTTTCTTATCTTGTTTCAATGTCAACTACAAATATTTCTCAGTATAATTACTATGATTGCACTTCGGAAGTATTAGATTGTCCGACTATAACAATAAGAGACCCAAAAAATGAACCTGTTATTGGTGTTATTGATACGTTATTTGATCAAAATGTATATTTTAATAAGTGGGTTGAATATCACGATTTAGTTGATGAAAACATACCGAAGTCTTCAAAAGATTATGAACATGGTACTTCTGTAACTTCAATAATAGTTGATGGGCCTTCATTTAATCCGCAATATGAAGATGGATGTGGAAATTTTAAAGTTAGACATTTTGGAGTAGCAGTGCATGGAAAAAACAGTTCCTTAACCATAATTAAAAATATTGAAAGGGTTGTTGAAGAAAATCCTGATATTCATGTGTGGAATTTATCTTTAGGTTCAGAATTAGAAATTAATCCAAATTTTATCTCACCGGAGGCTGCGCTAATTGATAGAATACAATGCGAAAAAAATGTCATATTTGTAATAGCGGGTACAAATGATAATGATGATACTTTAAAGAAGAAAATAGGGTCACCTGCAGATTCAATAAATGCTTTGGTTGTAAACTCTTTAAGTTTTTCAGGGAAAATACCATCATATGCAAGAAAAGGAAATGTTCTTTCTTTCTTTAATAAACCTGATGTTTCATATTATGGAGGAGATAAAGATGGTGCTTTTATTACATGCATAGGAACTGGGGTTAAACAAGGCATTGGCACTTCATATGCAGCACCATGGATATCACGTAAAATGTCATATTTAATTGATGTTATGGGATTAACAAGGGAAATAGCTAAAGCGTTGATAATTGATTCGGCAACAAATTGGAATTATGTCAATGACGAAAATTCTAAATTTATAGGTTTTGGGAAAGTTCCAGTACATATAAATGATATAATTAATTCTAATGATGATGAAATAAAGTTTTATATAGAGGGTACTTCAAATCTATATGATACATATACACATAATATACCAGTACCATTATATAAGGATAAATATCCATTTATAGCCAAAGCAACATTGTGTTATTTTCCAAGATGTTCAAGAAATCAGGGAGTTGATTATACTAACACTGAATTAGATATATATTTTGGACGAATTGATAATAAAGGAAATATAAAGTCAATAAATCAAAATATTCAATCGGAAGGTAATGAATTGGGGATAAAAGAAAAAGAGGCAAGGCAATTTTATAGAAAATGGGATAATGTTAAGCACATTACTCAAGTGTTAAAAAATAATATTCGCCCAAAACAGAAATATGATAATGTACTTTGGGGATTAAGCATTAAATCTAAGGATAGGCTTGAAAAGAGAGATGGTGAAGGAATTAAATTTGGAGTAGTGATTACTTTGAAAGAAATTAATGGAGTTAATAGGATGTCAGAATTTATAAATCAGTGCTCATTAAGAGGATGGTTAGTAAATAAAGTTGATATTAAAAACAGAATTGATATATATAATACTGCTCAAGAAAATGTAAAATTTGATTAGTAAATTATTCTGTCAATTGGAAAAAGAGCAATTCTAAGGCAATGAAATTTAGTCATTAAATTAGATGTATTTATATGGTTGATGTAGTAGGTGGTATTTATGATGAAAGTTGTAGCAGCATTAATTGAAAATGGTAATAAAGTTTTATTAGCAAAACGTTCTACAGGAGATATTAATATACTTGGAAAATGAGAATTTCTTGGCGGTAAAGTGGAAAAAGATGAAAACGAATTTGATGCAATTGAAAGGGAAATAAAGGAAGAGTTTGAACTTACAATTAAAGCTAGAAAATTTGTGGTCAATAATATATGTGAGTATCCAACAAAAGTTGTTGATTTAAGATTATATAGATGTGATTATGTATCTGGAAACTTCAATTTATATGATCATTCAGAATATAAATGGGTAAATAAAGAAGAATTATTAGATTATGATTTAGCCCCTGCTGATATTCCATTAGCAGAGTATGTAAGGAAGATAAAGTAATGAAAGATGGTATTTATGAACAACTATTAAATAATGAGTTAAAAAGTAAATTAAATGAATCAGAATGTTTTTATAAAACTAGTACAATTTTAAAATCACCAGAAAATGCAAAAAATTTAATTACAGAATATTTAAAAGAAGTAACAAGAAAAGCAATGGATTGTATTCAAGAAAATAATGTTGATTTAGAAGATAGTGAAAGAATATTAAAAGAAATTGAAATATGTAATGAGATATTAAATTTATTAAGAACAAAATTAGATTTTGATGAATATAAGGAATTAGATTTATCTATGGATGCAGAAGTTTTAGAGTATGCTTTTAGAAAATTAAATCATAACTCTTTTGACGGGAAAAATATTGTCAGGCCAGTTACTTCATTAGTGGAGCCAACTTTATTTACAAATAGTTCTAAAGAAATATCATTATTATCAGAATTAAGAAAAGAAATAGCATCGGCAGATGAAGTAATGTTATTAGTTTCTTTTATTAGAATGACCGGTTTAATGCCTATTTATGATGTTTTAAAAGAATTTACCACAAAAGGTAAAAAATTGAGAGTTATATCGACTACCTATACTAAAGCAACAGAATATAAAGCTATAGAAAAATTATTAGAATTACCTAATACTTCAATAAAAATTTCATATGAAACTAATAATCAACGATTACATGCTAAGGCATATATATTTAAAAGAAATAATGGTTTTTCTACTTTCTATATAGGTTCATCAAATTTATCAAAATCTGCTCTAGTATACGGCGACGAATGGAATGTTAAACTAACAGAAAAAAATTCACCGCTGATTTTTCAAAACGTTATTTCTGAATTTGAAACATACTGGAATTCATATGAATATAAAATATTAAATAATACTGCTGAAGATAAATTAAAATTGAAGGAAGCATTATTATACAAAACTGAAAATTCAAATTTTTATCAAAATTTGATGACATATAAACCTTATGATTATCAAGAACAAATATTAGAAAAGTTAGAAGTTGAAAGAGAAATATATCATAGAGATAGAAATTTAGTTATAGCAGCTACGGGAGTGGGAAAAACAGTACTTGCTGCATTTGACTTTAAAAACTTTTTAGAAAAAAATCCAAATGCTAAATTTTTGTATGTAGTGCATAGGGAAGAAATTCTAAAAAAGAGTTGTGATACTTTTAGACAAATATTAAAAGATGCAAACTTTGGTGAATTATATGTAGGCAATTATAAGCCAAACAATATAAACAGGTTGTTTACAACACCATTGAGACTTGAGAATATAATGAAGAAGGTTGATGACAATTATTATGATTATATTGTCGCCGACGAAATTCATCATGGTGCAGCTAAAACTTATGATAATTTTCTTAATTATTTTAAACCAAAGATATTATTAGGATTAACTGCAACTCCAGAAAGAATGGATGGCAAAGATATAACAGAATATTTTTGTAACACTATTGCAGCAGAAATAAGATTGCCAGAAGCAATTAATAATAAATTATTAGTTCCATTTCAATATTATGGAATTACTGATCCAACAGATTTGAGTAATGTAAGATGGTCTTCATTTGGTTATAATAATAGTGATTTAGATGAATTATTCGTTGAGAATGAGGATAGTGCAAATATAAGAGTTAATACAATTATTAATAATTTATTTAAATATATTGATGATTTAGAAAAAGTGCATGGCTTAGGATTTTGTTCATCAATTAATCATGCTAAATATATGGCTGACAAATTTAATGAAAATAACATACCATCTATATGTTTGACTGGTAATTCGGATAGTAACTTAAGAAATACTGCAATAAAGGACCTTGAGTCAGGAAAAGTTAAATTTATTTTTACTGTTGATTTATATAATGAAGGTGTTGATATTCCTTGCATAAATATGGAATTATTATTAAGACCAACTGATTCTTTAACTATATTTTTACAACAATTAGGAAGAGGACTTAGAAAATATAAAGATAAAGATTATTTAATAGTTTTGGATTTTATTGGAGAATGTAATAAACATTTCAATTATGCAGATAAATTTAAAGCCTTAATTGGTATGAAAGATGTTAGTATTAAAGAAGCAATTTCTAATGGATTTCCAATATTGCCAGTTGGATGTTCAATTGCTCTAGAAAGGGTAGCAGAAGAATATATCTTGTCTAATATAAAAGCTAATATAAACAGTAGACAAGTTATAATTGAGATGATTCAAAAGTTTGAAGAAACAACACACAAAAGATTAAGTTTATATAATTTTGTTCATCATTATAAAATGGATATTAACGATATTTATAAAAAAGATGTATCTTTTTATAGATTATTGACAGAAGCGGGAATCAGAAATTTTAAAGAAAAAAATATTACAGAAAATGCAATCGTTGGAAGATTAAAAAATCTATTAACAATTAATTCTCCAAAATTTATTAATTATATAAAATCAATATTAAATAATGATGATTTAGTTCATAATGAACTATTAGACAGAATGACTTATTATACCTTGTTTAATAAAATACCAGAAAAAGAAGGATTCAATAACATAATAGAAGCATTAAATTTTATTAAAAATTCAGAATGTTTAAATTATGAAATAAATGAAATATGTGATTATTTATATAATTCATTAGAAGTAATGCCAATAAATAACAATTTAAATTTTGAGTGTCCACTTGAAGTCTATGGAATTTATACACAAGCACAATTGTATTCTGGATTAGGCGTATTTAGTGAAAAATATGCAGGACCAATGTTGCAAGGGGTATGGTATTTAAAAGAACATAACCATGATATTTTCTTAGTAACAATTAATAAAGAACCAAGTCACTTTGGAGAAACAATTGCTTATGAAGATTATGCTATAAATGATGAGTTGTTTCATTGGCAAACACAAAATTCTGTGGCTGATGGTAGTAATATTTTAAATAGGTATATTAATTCTGATGGAAGAGTAAGTATATTTGTAAGAATAAATAGAAAAGAAAATGGCCAAGCAAGTCCATATATATATTTGGGGGAAGCTGATTATATATCACATAATGGTTCTAAACCAGTTGAAATTGTATGGAAATTTAAACATAAAATACCTGCAAAATATTTAGATAAAATGACAAAAAATTAAGAAACATACTTAAATAAACAAAAATTATTTTCATTATATTGTCATTTTGATTTACATAATAATGTTCTCTTTTTTGACATTGACTTCTAATTTATTTACGATATTATTATTATAATATAGCAATAGTTCTAGGATATGAACTATTAGATGCTAAAATACTATATTCAGTTTATGAGTATAGTATTTTTTGTAAGGAGGAATTGTTATCTAAAATTATACAAACAAAAAGCATGTACCAAGAAATTATAAAAAAATAAATTATTAAAGTACCTGAAAAAGTTGGTTTATGTGTGAAAAGAGGTTCATAATTAGCAATTTTGTTAATCCAAAAGTATGTCATTTGTATAACCATTTGTGTGTCTAACTGCTATTTTATATGCAAAATTTGCTATTTTTAGTTAACCCAATAGTATGACATTTATTTTAATGTATGACAAAGTAGTCTTTTGCAATACCTTTAAAATAGGGCTAAACTCCCCACTGGGAAGTTGTTTGTCAGCCATTCTTATTCTGCTAAAAATAAACACGCGGAATATTTAAAAATTAGGAAATTAAAGTCATAAGTTATGTACCCAATTTTATATAAAAAATCTTATTAAGGAGGAGTGATTTATAAGATGTAAAAGTAATATAAATTTAAGTTTTAGGAATATATTTAAGTATGAAACCAAAAGGGGGTAGGTTGGTATGATAATAACTGAAACTTTTAAAAATGGTGGTAAAGATATATCAACTTTATTACAAGAATATGTATGTTTAATACTTAAATATAAAGATGAAAATAATAAAATAAATGACACAAATGATGGTAAGAGACTTATAATGGAATCGGCAAACAAGATGCTATGCAAAAGAAAGGAGAACAATGTATAGCACAGTAAAACCACCATCATTTTATAATGTAGGAATATACATAAGGTTATCGCAAGAGGATGAGGATAAAGCACATAAAAGAGAGTCTGAAAGTGAGAGTGTACTAAATCAAAGAAGTTTGATTATGAATTATTTAAGGGATAATGGATTCGTTTTAACTGATGAGTATGTTGATGATGGATATTCAGGTACTAACTTTGATAGACCAGCATTTAAAAGATTACTTGAAGACATAGAAAGTGGAAAAATAAATTGTGTTATAACTAAAGACTTATCAAGATTAGGTAGAGATTATATTAAGTGTGGTTATTATATAGAACAATACTTTCCATTAAAGAAAGTTAGATATATTTCTATACTAGATAATGTAGATACTTTTCTAGATTCTGCAAATAATGATATAGCACCTTTTAAAGCTTTATTTAATGATATGACTAGCAAAGATACATCAAAGAAAATAAAATCAATATTAAGAGATAAAAAAGTAAAAGGTAAGTTTATAGGTAGTAAACCAAGTTTTGGGTATATGAGAGATCCACTTGATAAAGGACATTTAATACCAAACCCAGATACAGCATGGATAGTAAAAAGAATATTTAATGAAGTATCAAGAGGAGATAAAATATCAGATATAATTGAAAGATTAAATAATGAGAATATTCCAACACCAAGTGCATATAAACAAATAAAAAAATCAAAAAGACAAATAAATGGATATATTTGGACTTGTAGTACGATTAATAAAATATTAAAGAATAGAATGTATACTGGTGATATGATTCAAAATGTTCAGACAAAATTAAACTATAAATCACAAAAGAGAATATGTCTTTCAAGTGAGTATTGGATAATTGTAGAAAATACTCACGAACCATTAGTAGATAGAGTAGTGTTTAATCAAATCCAAACAAGTGCTAACAGAACTAGAACAGTAAAATTAAACCGTCCACAGAGGTTATTAGAGGGCTTACTTTATTGCAAAGAGTGTGGTAATAAGCTAACGGTTAATTATAGAAAAAAACGCAATTACTGGTCTATAAATTGCAACAAATATTCTAGAAGTCCAAGACAAAGATTATGCGAACCACACTTTTCAGAATATAATAGTTTTGAAAAGGCGGTTTTAAATCAAATTAAAAAAACTTGTAAAAAGTATATAGAAAAAGTTGATATTGATAGTTTAGTATCTAATGTGAAAAGTGAGAAGGATAACAAGGAAAATTTGATTATAGAAAAACAAAAACTAGAAAATAATATCAAAGAACTACAACTAAAAATAGATGCATTATATGAAGACAAATATATTGGGATAATCTCAGTTGATACTTATACAAGACTATCCTCTAAAACAGAAAATCTAATAAGAACATATAACTCTAGAATAAAAGAATTAGAAAATTTCATTAATGAAGTTCCTAAAAAATATAATGATGAAGAAATAAAACAAAAAATCAAAGAATTAATTAATATGAAAAAACCGACTAGAGAATTATTATTTATACTAGTAGATAAAATAATTGTTGATAAAGATAAAAATGTAGAAATAATATATAATTTTATTAATGTTAATAATTAAAAAATACACTATAAACATAGTATAATATAAATGTGTGATAATTTAATAATACTAATGAAGATGTTGCTGAATCTAAACTTTCAATAAAAATGATTATAATGATATTAACCTTGTTTTTACAATAACTAGAATTAATAAAAATAAAATCAAAATAAGATAAAAGTTTATACAATTACAAATAAGGAGAACAATATGGAGACAAAATTAGAACAAGTAATTAAAGATTACAAAACAAATTTGGACAAATGTAAAGAATATAGAAAAAAGTATTTACTAATCGATAATGGTAAAGAAATTATAGAAAATTTTAATATTATGCTAATTCCAAAATTTAATGGATATAAAGATCCTTATGTTAATGAACAATTAAAATTTATGAAACTAATAACAGACTTGGATGTAGTTAATCAAAATATAATAGAATCAAACGAAATTTGGAGTAAAATAAAAAATGTAGAAAATCTTAATGTGCAAATATACAATACTTATAATTATAAACGATTAAATAAACTTCATGAATATATAGTGTTTGATTTAAAGCATTTTATAGATGAAACTATTGCTACTATATCTATAATAAAAGGTTTCATAAAGGATAATAAGGTGTATATATCATCTATAGGAGCATATTTATCAAAAAAAAAACTAGATTTTAATGATTTTGATAATTTTTTAGATTTATTTCAAAAACTGGATGATTTGTCGAATTCATATAAACATTCATATGCTAATTCTGATTTGTCAATAATAGGAAGAGATGAAAACTGTTTTGTCTCTTTATATTCAAAATATAATAATTTTGACAACAATGCGATTCCATATATAATATCTATGAATTATATAATAAGCGAATTTAATAAATTTTATAAGTATTCTTTTGAATTAATTGATAATTTAACAAAAGAAATAAATTAACTACATTCCACGACTTCGGTGGTGGTGATGGGTTTGAAATAGTTTATGCCTTGCGAAATAATGATACCTTAGCTCGTAAAATAACCCAAGAAATAGAAAATACTGGTCAAAATGTTCGCAAATATTACCAGCGTCGTCTACCTAGTAATTCTGCTAAGGACTATTATTATATAATAAGAGAAACTCCAAATACCGAGGCTTTACTAGTTGAATATGGTTTTCTGGATTCAACTGGCGATGATGTATCTCAACTAAAAAATAACTATGAAGAACTAGCCGAAGCTGTTGTAAAAGCTGTCGCTTCCTATGCAGGTGTACCTTATACTTCTAAAACTGATGAGTATTACACAGTGGAAAAAGGTGATACAATTTTTATGGGGAATAATGAGTAGAAATATAAAAAATAATAAGGAAATTTAAGGCATTTTGAAGAAAAATGTCTTTTTGCATGGTATAATATAAAATAGAATTAAAATTATATCAGGGAGGTGCAATATGGATGAACTGGATTTAAAAAAACAAATGAATACAATTTTGAAAAAATCTCATGATGATTCTAAATTGGATTGTTGTTTATGTTGTGAAAAAAAAGTAACAAGTTTTTGTAATTCACATTCGCTTCCTAGATTTATATTAAAAAATATAAGTAAAGATGGATATATTTTAACATCAAATAATTATTTTAAAATGCCTTTAATCGATAGTAAAAAAGGATTAAATAATAGTGGGGTTTTTAAAAGAATTTGTAATGAATGTGATAATAATTTATTTAAAAATTATGAATCATTAGAACAATTATTATCTTACCCTAGAAAAAAGTTAATGACACAAATTGATTTAAAAAACACTTTAAGAATGTATGATAAAAGATTGAATGAATTAGCATTATATAAAAACTTGTTATTGATGAATCCAGATGATTTTATGAGATTTCAAATAATGGAAACTCAAAGAGTTAGTTATTTGGATTTAAATGAAATTAAAAATGAGTTAGAGAAAGATTTGAAAATTTTATCAAAAACTTCATCTTCTAGTTTTGAACTTATTTTTTGGGAAAAATTAAATTATGTTACTCCAATAGCATTTCAAGGACATATGGCTTTAGTAGGAGATCTTAAAGGTAATGTCATTAATGATATTTATAATAGAAGTCAAAATTATATTATAGAAAATATCAATATATGTGTTTTCCCTTTACAGAAAGAAACAGTAGTTATAGTGTTTGTTAGTAAAGATAATAAAAAATATAAAAATTTTATTAATCAGTTTAAAAAACTTAAAAAAGAAAACAAATTACAACTTATTTCTTATATGATTTTTAATTATAGTGAAGATTTTTTTGTTTCAAAGATGGCAAAAGATGAAATTTTAAATAATAAAGATTTAGATATAGTAACTCAAAATACAACTAATATCTATACTTATGATGAAGAAATGGCACAACAAATGAAAAAAAGCAAGTATCAAGAACTGAAAAATTATGCTACTTTTCCTAATTTATTAGGAAAAGAATATTCAATTGTTAAGGAAGTGGTAGAAAATGATTAAAGGAAGACCATTTGTAAAATGGGCAGGTGGAAAAAGACAAATAATAGGTAAGTTAAAACAATATGTTCCAGATGAGTTTAATACTTATTATGAACCATTTATAGGTGGTGGAGCATTACTTTTTGAACTTTCACCCAAAAAGGCAGTTATTAACGATTATAATAAAGAACTTATGAATGTATATGAGTGTATTAAGGATAGTAAAAAATTTGATTTAATGTGTAGAGAATTAAATCATCATGAAACTGAACATTCAGAAGAATATTATTATAAAATTAGAAATATTGATAGAGATAAAAAGAAATTTAATAAGTTAGTAGATTATAAAAGAGCAGCAAGAACTATTTACCTAAATAAAGCGTGTTTTAATGGTTTATATAGAGTTAATAGTAAAAATGAGTTTAATGTACCATTTGGCAAGAAAACTAAGGTGAATACTTATGAAGGACAAAATTTAGGTATTATATGTGGTTATTTAAATTATAATGACATTAAGTTATTATCAGTTGATTTTGAGGAAGCAGTAAAGGATGCAAACAAAGGAGATTTTATTTATTTTGATCCGCCTTATGATTCAGATACATCAACATTTAATAGTTATACTGAAGATGGTTTTGGAAAAGAAGAACAAAAGAGACTTGCCAAAGTATTTAAAGAATTATCTGATAAAGGATGCTATGTTATGCTTTCTAATCACAATACAACTTTAATAAATGAGTTATACAAAGATTTTAATATTCATGTAATTGAAGCAAAAAGAAATATAAATGCAAATGGAAAGAAAAGAGGTAAAGTTGAAGAAGTAATTATTACAAATTACGAAAATAAAAAAGGATTTGAGTAATAAATAGTGTATAATATATATAGGAGGATAGTGTATGAATAAGAAGTATTATTATGAAGAACAAGATTTTAAACTTATACAAGGCGATTCATTTAAAATACTAAAAGGCATTGAACCTAAAAGTATTGATATGATATTTGCTGACCCTCCTTATTTTTTATCTAGTGCTGGTATTTCTTGTAGTGGTGGAAAAATAGTATCTGTTAATAAAGGTGATTGGGATAAATCCATCAGTATAGAAGAAAAACATAAATTTAATAGAAAATGGATTAAACTATGTTATCAAGTATTAAAAGATAATGGTACTATTTGGATAAGTGGAACAATGCATAATATTTATTCTATAGGTATGGCATTAGAACAAGAAGGATTTAAAATAATAAATAATATAACTTGGAAAAAATTAAATCCACCACCAAATATTAGTTGCAGATTTTTTGTTCATTCTACTGAAACTATTTTATGGGCAAAAAAAGATATAAAAAATGCAAAACACAAGTTTAATTATTCTTTGATGAGAGAATTAAATGGTGGAAAACAAATGAAAGATGTTTGGGAGTCATCTTTAACTAAACCTAGTGAGAAAAAATGTGGTAAACATCCTACCCAAAAACCTATAGAAATATTAGAAAAAATAATATTAGCATCAACTGATGAAAATGATTTAATTTTAGATCCTTTTAATGGAAGTGGTACAACTGGAATTGTTGCTAATAGATTAAATAGAAAATATATAGGTATTGAAAAAGAAAAAGAATTTTTAGATTTAACAATAAGAAGAAAGGAAAGTGATATAGAATGAAACGTGAATTTAACGATGTAATAAAAAGTCTAAAGAAGAGTATTACTCCAACTGATTTCTTTGTTGATTATCCTAAGGTCTATTTGAATATAAAAGATTATGAAAGACATTTAAATTTATTAAATAGTTTAATTGGCAAAGAAAATATTGAAGAAGAATTCATTGATTTGATATCTGAATATCCAGAAATAATGAAATCAATTCCAATTCTTTTAGCAACACATGAAACCAGATTTAATATTATAAATGTTCCAACAATGACAATGCTTGATAATATAAAAAATAGAAATTTTAATATTATAGATGAGCAATATATATGCTATGATTTTATTCAATTGAATCATCCTATTGAAGATTATGCTGAATTCCTAAAAAAGAGTGGCTTATTAGGATTATTAAAGAATAAGAAGATAAAAAGTTTAGTTGATTATGCAATAGGAATAGAGGTCGGTATGGATACAAATGCTAGAAAATCTAGATCTGGGCAAATAATGGAAGCAATAGTGGAAGAATATATTAAACTTTTAAATGTTGAATATAATCGTCAAATGAAAAGTGCAGACATAGATAAGAAATATGGAACTAATTTGTGTTCAATAGGTAAAGCAACTAAAAAATTTGACTTTGTTTATAAAAGTAAAAACGATGAAAAAGTAATTGTTATGGAAGTTAATTATTATGGAAAGCAAGGATCAAAACCAAATGAAACTGCAAAAAGTTATATTGAATTAAACAATAAAATAAAAGCAATAGAAAATGTAGACTTTGTTTGGATAACTGATGGAAGAGGTTGGTTACCATCTAGAACAAATTTAGAAGATGCTTATGATGAAATTGAACATTTATACACACTTGAAGATTTAGAAAATGGTATATTAGAAAATTTGTAAAAAGTAAAATCATCCTACAAAATCTAATGAAAGTTAGAGATTAGGATGATTTTTTGTTTCTTAAATTATTGAAATAACAATATAAACCTTTTATTTCATCCTTTATATCAACCTACGAAGTAGGATGAATTTTGCAAGTGCAAAATAGAATTTGCACATACCAATTCTTTATAAAATAAGGGATTAATTGGTGTTGTTGTGCAAACATCTTATCCTGCTTTTGTAGAATTAGTACAAAATAATAGAAACTAGGATGATTACATAAATTATTGCAAAAATTATGACTTGACTCTTTTAATTAATGAAGCTACTATTCATCATGCAAAGGAGATGATGTATATGAGAAGATTTAATTTTTATTTACCGGAAGAATTATTCGAACGAATAAAATTACTTTCAAAATTTTATAATATCTCTATAACTAAAATAATGGTGGAATTATTAGAAATAGAATATGTAGAGATGTTAAATACTAGAATAAACAAATAAAATATTTTACTAAATATGGAAGGGTTAGGTGATGATTATGAAAATATATAAATTAATGGAGGAATACGACAGTAAGTAATATTATTAGGTATGTTGTAAACATACTAAATGATATTAATAAAACAAAAATTTTAACCATAGAATTAATTGGAGGTATTAAACTTTATGGTTAAATACAAGGTTAATTTAAAGTTTAAAGATACTGGAAAATCTTTAAATGAAATAATTACTGAAGTATTAAAAATTGAACTACAAAAGAAAGTAAACATGACTTGCAATATATTGAAAAGAGAGCTACCATTAGAGTCTATTCATTATTCTCATATAGAAGGGAGTAGTAATTAGGCACGTGAATAATAGTTTTAAAGTAGGAATATATATAAGATTATCAAGAGATGATGGTAATTTAGAATCTGATAGTATTGTTAGTCAAAGAAGTTTGCTTAATCAATATGTTAAAGAAAACAATTATAATATTATTGAAGAATATGTAGATGATGGTTATACTGGTACTAATTTTGATAGACCATCATTCAAGAAAATGATTAAAGATATTGAGTTAGGAAAAATCAATATGATTATTACTAAAGATATGTCTAGGTTAGGCAGAGATTATATTGGTACTGGTGAACTAATTGAAAAATACTTTCCAAATAATAATATTAGATATATTGCAATTAACGATGGAATAGATACTTTTATTGATAATACAAATAATGATATTGCACCATTTAAAGCAATTATGAATGATATGTATGCTAAAGATATTTCTAAAAAGATTAAAAGTAGTTTACACTCAAGGATGAAAGATGGATTATATGTGTCTGGTAGATGCCCTTTTGGATATAAAAAAGATCCAAATAATAAAAATCATTTAATTATAAATGAAGAACAGGCAAGTGTTGTTAAACTGATTTTTGATTTAGCACTTAAAGGAAATACATATCATTTTATTGCACAAGAATTAACAAAAAGAAAAATTAAAACTCCGGCATCTTATTATAACTATGTTTGGAATACTAAATGCATAAACACAAATTGTATTTCACAAGAATATGGAGTATGGGTTGATACAACTATTAAAGCAATTTTAACTAATAGAATTTATGTAGGTGATGCAGTGCAAGGAAAAACTAAAAAGATTAATTATAAACTTAAAAAGACAGTAAAAAATAATCCTAATGATTATATTGTAGTTGAAAATACACATGAAGCAATAATTGATAGAGAGATATTTAATTATGTACAATCATTACTTCAAAAAAATGTTAAAAGACCAGAGAAAAAAAGATTCTATTTATTAGATGGACTTTTATATTGTGGAGATTGTAAACATCGTATAACTATTAGATATCAAAATAAAACTGGTAGAAGTTATACAACTTGTGACTATTATAGAACATATTCAAAATATCATGTTTGTACAACTCATACGAATAATTATGAAGTATTAGAAAGTATAATTTTAGAAAACATTAAAGAAGTTTGTAAAAGATATTTAGATAAAAATAAAATTAAAAATTCTATAGGAAATTTAGAGTTTGAAGATAATACTTTGAAGATAAAAAAACAAATTGAAAGTTTAGAAATTACTAATAATAAATTAATAACAAATTTAGATAAAACCTATATGGATATGTTAATAGGTATTATTGATGAAGAACAATATATAAGAGTTAGTGAAAGTATAAAAAAAGAAATAGAAAATAATAAAACAAATATTGATAATCTTAAAAATGAACAAACAAATTCAAATAAAATTGATAATAAAATATTAGAAAAATATATCAATGAGTTCTTGAGTATAGATAATCCGACTAGAGAATTAATAATTAATTTAGTTAAAAAAATCTATATCTATCAAGATAAAACGATAGATATTATATTTACATTTAAAAATGTCACATAAAAAATGTATCTGGTGATTCCTTATGGAGTATTGCTAACAAATTTAATACGACTGTTGCTAACTTAAAATCTCTAAATAACCTTTCTTCTAATCTTCTCCAAATCGGTCAAAAATTAAAAATCAGTGCTACCAAGGTAGACCAACCAAATGAATATTATACTGTTAAGAAAGGGGATACCTTATATTCCATAGCATCTTCGAATAATTTAACTGTTCAAGAACTTAAAGATTTAAATAATTTAACCTCTAACAATCTATCAATCGGCCAGTCTTTATTAATTAAGAAAATGCCTAAAGAAAATACTAATGTTACTACTTATACAGTTAAATCAGGTGATACTTTGTATTCTATCGCTAAAAAATATGACACAACCGTAAATGCTATAACTACCATAAATAATCTAACTTCTAACACCCTTTCTATCGGTCATACTCTAAAAATTCCTACTTCCACACAGAATGTAACTGAACAAACATACACAGTAAAAAGTGGCGATACTCTATATTCCATAGCCAGAAAATATAATACTACGGTAAGTGAATTAATTAATCGTAACAATTTAAAAACATCAAATCTATCTATTGGTCAAGAATTAATAATTCCTAATAATAATTAATAAAAACATTCTAAAATTTGTTATAATTAAACTAACAATAGGTTAGGGTGAGTAAAATGGCAAAACATGAAACCAAATATAATAAATATGCTAAAAGTATTTTAGCAAACTTAATTACAGTTTTAATATTTAATGCTGTAATTATTTGTTTGTACATAAAATATTGTAAATCATTAGATACCTCATCAGATCCTAGCCTTCATAGACTTTATACCATTATTCTTGGTGTTATAGTAGTAACTCTAGTTTTTGTTAATATAAGTTTTCTGTTTGGCCAAATTATAGCTAAAATTAACATGAAAAGAATTAATAAAAAAATCGAAAAACAGAATAAATATCTCTATTATCGAGAGTTACCAAATCATTTTGGGATTGGCATTAATACCTTACTAATAGATTCTAAAATCGAAAATGAAAAAGACATCGTCGCTGTTATCCTTGATTTATGTGCTAAAAAATATTTAAAACTATTTAAATTAGGAAATAAATATTTTATCCAGGTATTAAATAATCAAAATAATCAGCTTTTAGAAAATGAAAAGTATATAATGCAATATATTTTTCAGAATAAAGTTAAAGATATTAACTACAATGAATGGTATAGATTATGCTTAGAAGATGGAAAAAAATTAGATTTATATACTGATTCTCAAGAAAAAAAGAATAATTTTAATTTTTTGGAAAAATTTGGGACTGTCGGTAATATTATAAAAAATATAATAGTTCTATTAATTAGTATCTTAATGACTATAGCCACTATCGAAGTAGATAACCCCTATAGTATAATATCAGCCATCTTTTCTGGAATAGTATGCTTTATAATGCTTAGTTTTATGGCTCAACTTGCCTACGGTGCCTTAGGTTTTATTATTTATTCTATTCAAGAAGTTATTAATGCAGGTATTAATTCTTATAATGATGAAATGAGTAATAATTTAAAAAGAACAGATAAAGGTTTAGAAGAGTACTATAAGCTAAAATCATTTGCAAACTTCTTAGATGATTTTGGAGCTTTTGCAGGGAAAGAACCAGAAGAGATAGTATTATGGGATTATTACCTTTCTTATGCCCAAGTTTTTGGTTTAACTGAAAAAATAATGAAGACTGGTTATAATAAACTTATAAACAATTCTTCATTTAATATTGATGATATTAATAATGTAACTTTAAGTAATATTTATTTAGATAATAATAAAAACTAATATAATTCTACACATACTCCAGAATCTGGATTATAGAAGCAATGATTCTTATATCTACCTGCTAGAGCCTGATCATACCATTTATTTTTGCAAGAATCACCAGTTTTCGGAGCATAAAACCATAAAGCATGCGTTGCCGGATAGAAATATTCTCCCCTTAAAACTCTTTTGGCTAAATCCTTCTCTTTAGTAGTCGCACTTCCTTGAAACAAACTAGATTTTGTCCCACTAAACTGATTTTTTTGATAAATAGCATCAGTAATAGTTCGAATATCTTTAAAAGTTAGACACTTAGCAATTGCCCTATTAACAACAACATTACCAACCATCAGCATCCCAAGATTACCTTCCGCTAAAGCCTCAGCCCGCATAATTCTAGCCAGTAAATCTAGTTCTTTCGTCGTATAATTAATTAACATAAAAAATCACCTATAAAATTATATGCAATATGTTAAAAGTACGTCATTAATTTTAAAACTGATTATGAATATCATTTATTATTAATTGCTATCTTTTTTTAACTTTCTATGCTAAAATCAAGGTAAGAAAAAAGAAGAACTAGCAGTTCTACTTTAGAAAGTTAAAGGAGTGTTTTATATGAATTTATTTTTAACATTTATGTTTATCTTCTATATTGGTTGTACTTGCGGTTGGATTATGGAACTATTTTTTAGACGAGCTGTTTCTGGAAAATGGGTAAATCCAGGCTTTCTAGTTGGTCCATACTTACCAATTTATGGCTTTGGACTAGCAGCCTTAACAGCTATCTATTTAATGTTTCATAATCTAAATGTTCATCCTATTATTGTTATTTTACTTATGGGTGCTACCATGACACTTATTGAACTTATTGGTGGTTTATCATTTGTTGACGGTAAGGGACCTAAACTATGGGATTATTCCAATGAATGGGGAAACTACAAAGGAATAATTTGTCCGTTGTTCTCGGCTATCTGGACAGGCATTGCTGCTTTATATTACTTTTTCTTGGCACAACCTATTCTTAATGGTTTAAAATGGTTTTCTAATAACCTTGCATTTTCATTTGTACTCGGTGTCTTCTTTGGAATTATTGTTATTGACTACGTATATTCAACTAAGCTATACCACAAGATTAAGAAGTATGCCAAAGAAAATAATATTCCAGTTAAATTAGAAGAACTAAAAGTATCTATCCGTGAACATCAAGAAAAAGCAAAAGAGAAATATTCATTTATCTTACCATTTAATCAAAATATTTCTCTTAAAGAACATCTAGAAAAATATAAAAAGCAAGTATCAGCAAGAGAAAAGAAATCTTTAAAATTATTTAAGAAACAAGAAAAAAAGGAAACTAAAAATAAAAGATAAGAGACCTATATAAAAAGTAACGATGATTATTTAATTAATAACTTTTGACCAACACGAATGAGATTTGGGTTAGAACCTATAATCTCTTTATTTTTGCGATAAAGTTCTTGCCATGTCATTTTATATTTCTTAGCAATCTTAGTTAAATTATCTTTTCTTTTAACAATATAATAAATATGATTATCCTCTTCATAAATTAATGAGTATTCTTCAGGATCAAGTATTTTATTTGTTTTTAAATCTTTTATTCTTAAGTGTAAGTGAATACCTGTTGCGATACCTGTCATACCAGTTGTGCCAACAGCAGTATTCTTGTTAACCATTTGCCCCCTTTTTACTAAAATTTTATCTAAATGTAAGTGCATAAATTCTTTATTTATTCTTGGATATTTAATTTTAACTGCCTTACCACCACTAATTAAACCTGTGTAAGTTATAATTCCCTCCTCAATAGCATACTGTTTTATTTTTTTACGATAAGTTCCATAATCTACTGCTTTATGTTTATTACTAAATTTTTGCGTTATATAATGTCTTTTATTATGAAAGATTAAATTACTTATTTTGCTCATTTTCATCACCTCCCTTCATATTATCAAATTTATCCTTAATTATTGTCGGCAACTTAATACCCATAGCACTCCAATTTTCTAAGATACTTATTCCTTCGTTAGCAATAAACATATAAATAACAATATTCCTTAAATAACCATTATCTTTAAGTAAAATATCTAATATTTCTACCACTACCACTAAAATAATATAACCAATCTTCTTAATAATTCCTTTAGCTCCCACTTTACTACTTAACTTACCAGTATAAAAAGCTCTCATTACACCAGTTAAGTAATCCAAAACAATAAAAATTAATAAAGCTTTAAAAAGAGTATCATATCCATTTAGGATAGATAGAAAAAATGTATCACTCATATTTTCACCTCGTTATTTTATTTCTACTATATCTTATGCGGTATCACATATACATCATAATTTCTTCGCCCAATTTTCATCAAAAACTTAGCACTCTCTAATTGACAAGTGCTAAAAAAAGCATTATACTTTATTTAGCATTCAAGAAATATGACTGCTAAAATAAAAAAGATAACATTAAATAATATATTTATATAAAAGGAGATAATATATATGAAGAAAAAAGCTTTTAAAGCTGAATCTAAAAAACTAATGGATTTAATGATTAATTCCATTTATACAAACAAAGAAATATTTTTAAGAGAAATTATATCTAATGCTAGTGATGCTATTGATAAACTACATTATATGTCATTAACTGATAAAGATATCAAAGTTGATACATCTAAATTTAATATCCATATTACCCCTGATAAAGAAAATAAAACCTTAACTATCAGCGATAATGGTATTGGTATGACTGAAGAAGAACTAGAAAATAACTTAGGTACGATTGCTAAGAGTGGTTCTAGTGATTTTAAAGAAAATAATGAACATAAAGAAAATATTGATATCATTGGTAAATTTGGTGTAGGTTTCTACTCTGCCTTTATGGTAGCCAGTAAAGTAGAAGTTATATCTAAAAAATATGGTACTGATAAAGCTAATAAATGGACATCAAGTGGTATTGACGGTTATGAAATAGAACCAACTACTAAAGAAGATTATGGTACTGATATCATTCTATACATAAAAGATGATATTGAAGATGAAAAGTATTCTAAATATTTAGAAGAATATGAAATTTCTACTTTAATTAAGAAATATAGTGATTATATAACTTATCCAATTACTATGTATGAAACACATAAACATCTAAAACCTAAAAAAGATGAAAAAGACCCAGATGAATATGAAGAACATACTGAGTTAGAAACTTTAAACTCTTTAATTCCTATTTGGAAGAAAGATAAATCTAAAATAACAGATGAAGAATATAATACTTTCTATAGTGATAAATTCTTTGATTATGAAGAACCAATCGCTCACATTCATACTAAAGCTGAAGGTACTATTGAATATACTTCTCTAGTTTATATTCCTTCTCATGCTCCATTTGATTACTATACTAAAGAATATGAAAAAGGTTTACAACTATATTCAAACGGCGTTTTAATTACTGATAAATGTTCTGATTTATTACCAGATTACTTTAGCTTTGTTAAAGGTGTTGTTGATTCTCCAGACTTATCATTAAATATTTCAAGAGAAACCTTACAACAAAATCGAATCTTAAAGACTATTGCTAATTCTATTGAAAGTAAGATTAAAAAAGAATTAGAAACTATGCGTGATGAAGACCGTGCTAAATATGAAAAATTCTATACGGCCTTTGGCATGCAAATAAAGTATGCTGTATATAATAATTATGGTATAGATAAAGATAAAGTAAAAGATTTAGTAATGTTTATCTCTTCTAACGATAAAAAATATACAACTTTAAAAGAATATGTTAGCCGTATGAAAGATGATCAAAAAGATATATTCTATGCCTGTGGTGAAACTGTTGATAAGATTGACTTATTACCACAAGTTGAAGCCGCTAAGGAAAAAGGTTATGAAATTCTATACTGCACTGAATATGTTGATGAATTTGCTCTTATGACTTTAAGAAGTTATGAAGAAAAAGAATTTAAAAATGTATGCAGTGAAAATGCTAATTTAGAAACAGAAGAAGAAAAGAAAGAATTAGAAGAAAAGAATATTGAAGCTAAAGATATGTTTACATTCATGCAAGAAGCTATACCAGATGTTAAAGCCATTAAATTTACTAACAAATTAAAGAATCATCCAGTATGCTTATCTAGTGAAGGCAATATTTCCGTTGAAATGGAAAAGACTATGAAGAATATGCCATTTGATAATGGAGTAACTGCTAACAAAGTCTTAGAAATCAATGAAAATCATGAAATTGCTAAGAAGATTAAAGACTTATATACAAATGATAAAGAAGAGTTAAAGAACTATACTAAGATTTTATATGCAGAGGCTAGATTAATCGAAGGCTTAAGTATTGAAAATCCAACCGAAATAAGTAATTTAATTTGTGAATATTTAGCTAAGTAAAGGAGGTCTTTGTGTCTTATAAAGATTTAATAAACCGCAGTATGCCTGGAAGAAATGGCTTTGATGAATTATTTAATTTCAATTTAATAATAATTATTATCTTAAGTATAATGGATATCTTTATTAATAATATTTACTTAAGTTTAGCCTTAGTACTTAGTATAGCTATTCTAATATTTAGAATAGTATCTAAAAATGTTAAACAAAGAAGAAAAGAAAATAGTATCTATGTTAAGATAATAGGTTATCCTAAAAAGAAATTTAAATTATATATAGATATAATTAAAAACTATAATAAAGCCTTATATAAAAGATGTCCAAAGTGTCATCAAGTATTAAAACTACCTTTAAAAAAGGGTACGCATACGGTTAAATGTCCAGAATGTAATAATTCTTTTACAGTAAAATGTAATCGTAATGAAGTAGTTAAGGCTGAGATAGTAAAATAAAAAGAAGTCGAAAAGGACTTCTTTTTGTGTCTAAATAAGTAACTATACTTTTAATTTCATTATCTAAATCTTCCATAGTTGCATCATAATCACTTAATTTTTTACCACTTACATTACTAATAGGATAAGCATTTTCTAAAGAAATACTGTTCTTTTGACTAGTAATTTCGACATTAAAACATTTTGTCGTTGCAACATTAATACTATCTTGGGTATTTATTGTCTGCCACAGAGAATAACTAATTCTTATAAGTATAGTTAAAATAAAAATTGTAATAGTAAAAATTAATATACCATAATGATGCCATCAGGAAACTACTGGGTCAATACCGTAATGCTATAATTTTGGTATGGGAGTGATACTGTGAATATGACATTGCGAATGGCAATAGATTTATATAATGATTTAAAAAAGATAGTTTTAGAAGAAGAAAGAAGTATAAATGGTGAAATTTATTACATATTAAAAAAGTATATTGAAGAATATAAAAAAGCAAAAGAAAATTCTAAATAATATTTTGACTAGATATAATTAGTTTCATATTAACACTATGTGTTATTTTCTTTTATAAAATAATTAGCACTCACACTTGACAAGTGCTAAAAAATGAGTATAATTAATACTCGAAAGGGGAAATATATATGTTTAATAATAATCCAGAAGAAAATGAAAACGTATTAGAGAAATACGGTCGTAATATAAATGAAGAGGTCAAGAAAAGAAAAATTGACCCAGTAATTGGACGTGATGAAGAAATTAGAAGCATTACTAAAGTCTTATCACGTAAAACTAAGAATAATCCTGTCTTAATCGGTGAACCAGGTGTTGGTAAAACTGCTATAGTTGAAGGATTAGCTCAAAGAATTGTTAAAGGTGATGTTCCAAGTACCTTAAAAGATAAAACCATTTGGGAACTTAACATGGCTTCTTTAATTGCTGGTGCTAAATACCGTGGTGAATTTGAAGAAAGATTAAAGAAAGTTTTAGATGAAATTAAAAAGAGTGAAGGTAACATCATCATGTTTATTGATGAAATCCACATGATTGTAGGTACGGGTGCTATCGAAGGGGCTATGGATACTGGCAATATCTTAAAACCAATGCTTGCACGTGGTGAAATTCATGTTATCGGTGCCACTACCTTAAATGAATATCGCAAATATATTGAAAAAGATGGTGCCCTAGAACGTCGTTTCCAAAAGATAATTGTTCATGAACCAACACTTGAAGATACTATAACTATCTTAAGAGGTTTAAAAGAAAGATTTGAAATACATCATGGTGTTACTATTCAAGATAAAGCTTTAGTAGCAGCAGCCACTTTATCAAACCGCTATATAACAGATCGTTATTTACCAGATAAAGCCTTAGATTTAGTAGACGAAGCTTGCGCTACTATTAGAGTTCAAATGGATAGTGTTCCAACTAACTTAGATGAACTTACTAGAAAAATTATGCGTCTTGAAATCGAAAGAGAAGCCATTAAGAAAGAAAAAGATGAATTATCTCTTCGTCGTAAAGATGAAATTGACAAAGAATTATATGACTTAAAACTTCAAGAGCAAGATTTAAGAAGTGCCTGGGAAAAAGAAAAACGTCTTAATGAAAATATTAAGAATAAAAAACAAGAAATTTCTAAAGCTAAATTTGATTTAGAAGCTGCCGAGAATCGTTATGATTTAGAAACTGCTGCTCGTCTTCGTCATGGTACTATTCCAAGATTAGAAAAAGAATTAGAAGAATTAAATTCACAAGAAAAATCGCGTATTTTAAGTGATGTTGTAACTTCTGATGATATAGCAAACGTCATTAGCAAATGGACCAATATTCCTATTGCTAAATTAGTAAGTAGTGAAAAAGAAAAACTTTTACATTTAGAAGAAAACTTAGGTAAGAGAGTTAAAGGACAAAAAGAAGCTTTAAGATTAGTAAGTGAAGCTATTATTCGCAGTCGTAGTGGTATTAAAGACCCTAATCGTCCAATTGGTTCCTTCATCTTCTTAGGACCAACTGGTGTTGGTAAAACCGAAGTAGCTAAGGCTCTTGCTTATGAACTATTTGATGATGAAAAACATATGATTAGAATTGATATGAGTGAATACATGGAAAAATATTCAGTATCACGTCTAGTCGGTGCCGCTCCTGGTTACGTTGGCTATGAAGAAGGTGGACAATTAACTGAGGCTGTTCGTCGTAATCCTTATAGTATTGTACTATTTGATGAAATCGAAAAAGCTCATCCAGATGTCTTAAACCTATTATTACAAATCTTAGATGATGGTAGATTGACAGATTCTAATGGTCGTACTGTTGACTTTAAAAATACTATAATTATCATGACTTCTAATGTTGGTAGTGAATATATCTTAAATAACGAACCAGAAAAAGTAGAACAAGAATTACATAAATACTTTAAACCAGAATTTATTAACCGTATTGATGAAGTAATTATGTTTAATAAATTAACTAAAGAAGTATTATCTAGTATTTTAGATAAATTAATCAAAGAAATAGAAACTCGTCTAAAAGACTTAAATCTAACTATAACTTTAACACCTGCCGCTAGAAATCACTTTGTTGAAAATGGTTATGATGAGTATTACGGAGCAAGACCATTAAAGCGTCTAGTAAGTAGAGAACTAGAAACTGTCCTTGCTAAACAATTAATTGAAAATACTGTTAAACCTAATGCTAAATTAGAAGTTGATTATCAAAATGATAAGATAATAATTAATCAAAATTAGTTAAAATATATTATAACTAGAGTAGAGTATAATCTCTACTTTTTTGGTTATCCTATAAATGGTGATTATATGAAATTATTATTTACGTTTATACTATCATCTCTTATTTTAACTAGTCCTGTTCTTGCTTATGAAGTAAAAGAAAGTACTGATAAATATACCTATAAAATAGATATTTATGAAACACCTTTTCCTAATGTTAATAAAAAGATTAAAAATTGGTTAGATGAAAAGTTAGAAGAATTTAAACAGTATGAAAACTATAATGAAATAAAAAATGACTTTTATACTGATTATGAATTATATGAATATAATGGTATTTATTATTTACAATATTTTATTTATAGTTATACTGGTGGAGTTCATTATTTCTTAATAAATAAACAGTTTACTTATAATAAGAATGGAGAAATTCTAGAATTAAAAGATTTCTTTAAGGATGATAATTACTTAGAAATACTTTCTAAATTAAGTTATGAAGAATTAGTAAAAATAGGTGCTAATGAAGATAAAAATTGGTTAAAGGAAGGGACTAAACCAATATTAGAAAACTTCTCTTTATATTATTTTGATAAAGAAGGTTTACATTTGACTTTCCCTCCATATCAAGTAGCACCTTGGGTAAGTGGACCAATTAAAATAGTAATTCCTTCTTCACAATTTATAAATTTAATGAAACCTGTGGATAACTAACGACTTATCCACAGGCAAAAAGCAATTTTTCCTTGCTAAAATCATATATTATGTATTATAATGGAAGAGCAAAGGAAAAATTAGGGACATAATATAGTGGTAGTATGACGGTCTCCAAAACCGTTCGCGAGGGTTCAAATCCTTCTGTCCCTGCCATTGTCATATACCGTTTTTAAATGGTTTAATATATTTAGAAACTTACTAAGAGAGGTTTCTTTTTTTTATGAAAAACGCCATTATTCTATTTGAATACCAGCGTTATTTTTTAATTATTATTATTTTAAAATTTGTTATATTTATTTTAAATACTATATTATCCATGTCTTTTCTTTTACCTGTTATTTTATTAAAAATGAAATTATAGAATATGATTTACAAAAATTATGTAAGTTG